>BNJT01001239.1_pt1 | contig 214235 bp, 348 predicted proteins | sample 8540491 | NCBI WGS metagenome assembly BNJT01 (sample SAMD00202455, study PRJDB9452) | human saliva metagenome | host: Homo sapiens
ACGAAGAAAACCCTCGCCGAAGCCGCGCCGCCGACGCGCATTGCCGGAGAAGCCACCGCGCTTACGGCGTGCCAATCGCCTGGTATCTTTATGACCCGCGGCGCAGCGCCTTCGGCGCCAACAAAGTATCTGCCATTTCGCCGTCTACCCTACACCGCCACCAAGTGATTGCAAATATATCGATAGGGCATGGTAACAATGCTGTGTAACCAGATTTTATATATGGGTTCGGCCAACGCTGATTCTCTGGCGCGTAAAACCCGTGGACACCCAGCGGCGCGACGGCTCGTCCGGCGCTCGGCAACTGATTGCCGCCCGCCTTGCCCCGCCAACAGGCTCACGCAGTGGCTCCATCCGCCGCCCGCCTCCATTGCGGCAGCCCACCGGCAAAACCCACCTGCGGCACCGTTTCCCGCTTCGCTGATTGCCCCTGCCTCAGCTCGACCGGGCCATGCAATAGCAAACCGCCGAGCTGCGCCTCTGCTCAACGCGGGCTTTGACGAACCGCAGTTCCACCAGCCTCGAACGCGGCTTAGCAGACACCCCCGCATTCGTCCTTGTCAAGGCCTCTTTGCGATCAGCCTTAAAAAGAATATCGGCGACTGCGAGCGAACGTCGGCTCTCTGGCAACACCGGCATCGCCGTCACCGCATGACAAGGGCTGGCAAAAGAACGAAACTCTCCCCAGAGCCGCCCTCTCTGTCCGCCTATTACGTGCTCGCCTCCTTGAGCCAGCACCAGCCTCTCGCGCTACGTTGGCGTGCGCGCTACACACGAGCGCCGCGCCGCCAGTTACGCAATCTCAATGTTGCGCCCAGCACCGCGCCGAAGTTCGCGGCGCGACCAGTCAAACGCCGCATCTTCAGTCGGCGCCTGTATGAGCCACACGGCTACGACGCCTACTGTCAAGCGGCGCAAAAACTGCGCCGCCTCGTCATAAACGGATTTCAGACGACCGCTGCCGTTGCGACTGTATCTCGACTACCCGCCCGCCCGCGAATCCTTTGACCGGCGACCCAATACCTCTTATCACGCCTGCATCGCCGTCAACCTCGCCGGCTGCTGCCCGCGCCCTCTGCCGCGCCGTACGCCGGCAGCCTGCCATCGCGTACGGCTGGCAACCACTTTTCCCGAAGCCCCGCTATCACGCGCCGCCTGAAATCCGGCACGCCCGGCGACTGGCATACCAGCGCACCTGCGTTTGTAAAACAGAAACAGTTGGATGAACAAAGCAACCCGCGAAAACGCCACTGATTTGGCGTTTCAGCTGCTATCAGAGACGAACAGACGGGCATCATCCGAAATCTCCCCACAACAGCGGGCTTGCACCTGCCAGGAAAAACGGCATTTCCCGCAAATGCCCATTTGATTCTGGCATAGTTACCGGTTCGGCCAGCAGGGGCTTTGTGGCCTGGTCTTGGTCTGCTGCCGTTTTGACTCAACAATCGGCTTTCGCGCAGGGGCACCATGGCGGTAACATCGTCGTTCCCAGATACATTTTCGCCAGCTCCAGCGGCTTCAGCGGGTATCGCCCGACCTCACGGCGCGCGATATCGTGCGTCTGGTAGTTGAACTTCCGCTGCGGCGCGGTAAATTCGGCAGCATCGGCATGAACCTCCGCCTACATAAACCGGCGCGGCAAACGGATCAGCGGCACGGCAGCGAATTCAGGCGCTGCTGTGCCCTGCTGCTGCGGGCAAATCAAACCGTCGTCGAGGACAAATCGGCGGCAGACAAATAAGCAGCCAGTTCGCGCCGCCGCGCGATAAATCGGCGGTTTTCAGCAACACGTGGCCGGCGTATCAACAATCAAAGCAGAATCGCTCTGCAGAGGGCGGAGGCTCAGTAAAGCGCTTTCGATATCGACCACGGTACGGGCACAAAGTCGCCGCAAAATCAAAACATATACCGTCATCACTGCCTGGGTAACTGCCGGCTGCCGCGGTCCCCGGGCTCTCGCCAACCGGCGCCAATCGGCAGCTACAGCATACTGCTCAAGTGTCAGCCACTCAAATGCAGGCTGTTCAAACACCAGTTCTCCTGCAGCAGCGTGGAGGCGCAATTTCAAATACTGGGCTGCTCGAATGCTGCCAGTTCAACAGCCAACGGGCTCGACAAACTACTTCTTCTCGCCAACTGGGGGAAAGAAGTTCAGGCGGCATGCTTTCGGGTTCGTCCGGCTGGATGAAGTCAGCAATCGTATCAGTCGTCTGTAACCTTCGCTGGCGGGGGGCGGCGGCGGCAGCACTGCGACGCTGCCATGAGGTTTGTACCACCTTGCGGCGGGCGGCGACTCTTCAGTTCAATCCTGCCGGCATCAAGTTGATGCAGCCGATTGCGATGCCGCACGCGCTGCTCTTCCGGACGGTTTTCCTCGACAACAGTTTCGGTCTTGAAGAAGTAACTTCGGGCTGGGCTTCGTCAGATAGTGCAGGGGTTGAACCTTCTGCGGCTGGAGCGGCGGGGTCACGCTCTCCCGGCAATGAACTCGTCATCCTCAAAATCGGCTTCGTCATCTGTCGCGGTTTGTACTGCAGCCTGAGCCGCAGCATTTTTGTTGTGTCGAATTCCATTTACACGACGCGGCTGGCCGCTTCAGCAACGTCGGCAGATCGTCTTCTTTCGCTATCACTTCTTCCTTACGGCGGCGGCGGTTATTGAAAGAGATGGAACCGCGCCAGCACCGGCGCACGGCAGCGCCGCCATTGGTCATCGACTTCACCGCTGCCACTTTCGTCTTGGCGGCAACGTAACCACTCGGCGGGCGGTGGAACAGTTCGGATGAGATTCGCTGAGCAGGCACTTCGACCGCGCCCATATTTCAGGCAGGTCGCGGTGTGCCTTCGGAGAAGCCACTGGCCGGCCGGTGTTTACCTGCAAGTGGTGGAGTTTCGAACTGCAGCAGCGGCGGCGCCCCACCGGCATAAACTCTGACTGCGCGCCTGCTCCGATTTCCCGGCCGGTTCGGGTTTGGTGTCAGGCTTAACGGTTCGAGTTTCACCGGCTCGGCTTGACTGGCACGGGTTTGCTGGGCTGCTCTTGCGGCTTAGCGGCATCCTGCTGCGGTACCACCTGCTCGCAACTGCACGTCTGCGTTTTCGCCGCGCCATCCCGTCCGGCGGTTGTCGGCTGACAGCTCCAATCACTGCGGGCGGCACGAGCAGCGCGCCGGTCGCTGGCGGCAATAATACCATTGTTGATACCCGGGCGGACGGAATGTAGATTGGCGTGCGGTGCGTTCATCGGCGACGCACGGCGGAACACACACCGCCCGGGTTAGTATATCAGCGCCCTGTATCGCGCAGCGCTGTGATATATTGGTTGACCAGCGGCGGCGATGGGCGCTCGCCGCGTTGAGCGCGTGGTAACGGCACGGCGAAGCGCCTAATAGCGCTCGTTCACGCACCAACCTTCCGGACGCAAAACCCTTTCTGCTGCAAAGCATCGCCTGATGGGGTCAGCGATAAGTCAGCAATACCCGCTACGCGAAGCTTTAACACTTTGGGTGCGGAGGCTTTGGCAGGGGGTATGGGGCGGATTGTTATGGCGTGACGTGTTTGTTTGCGGCGAAGCAATAAGTCAGGATAGGTTCGGCAGCGGAAGAAGAATGCAGGTGCAGCAGCACGCGTTGCGGTTACCGTTCCCTGAAGGTTGGCACGAATACATTCCCGGCTTTGCATTACCACTTCGGCTGACCATGATCGTCTGCTGCCACAAGCAGCTCACCTTAGGTGGATTGAACCTGCGCGACCGCCAAACGTATGGCCTCTCTCGCTTGAAACAACCAAAAAAAGACGGCGAAGCGGCGATGCTTGTTCTTTTAAGTAAGTCTCCATTAGCAAAGCCCATGAGCTGCGAAGCCAATGGATGCTTAAAAATTTCGGTATGTGTGGTTTCTTAACAGCATGCTAGTAAGCAGCGTTTTGCGGCGATGCGCCTTTGTAGAAAAACATATTTTCCCCGGCTGCGGCAAACGGCACATTTGATCAAAACAACGAAAATAAACTTTAGCAAGCTGGCTTGTTTTATGCGTTTTATACAAAAGCTGCAAGCCGCCATGCATTGCAAGCCGCGCGGCGCGTTCTTTCAGACTGCCTTTACAGGCACGGTTTTAAAAGTAACATAGCGCCTGCACCACCCGCAACGAAGATGATTGTAAATATTTGCTCGGCGCGGCGCGAACAAGGAACAGGCAGTTCATCACCCCGCGCCTTCGGCTTCCGCAGATTTTTTTTTTTTTTTGACGTGACATGCTGCGCGCCGCCATCAAAACCGGCACGCCGCTGGTTTGACGAAATCGCGGACGAAGGCGGCTTAGTACATTGTTAACATCATCCTCAGCGGTCACGAGCGCTCGCGGTGACGCGACGGTTCTGTTTGACGGCTTCCCGCGCACGGCGCAGGCCAGAAAGCGCGCAACAGCCCGGAATCGCTGAATGCGGTGGTTGCCCGTCTCCCTGGCGACGCCGATTCGAGCGCATCAGCGGCCACTTACTTATACGTACCACCACATCATCGCCAGCAGGTCCAGTAAAAGATGAAACGCGGCGAAGACCTGATCAGCACAGCGACAAAAGAAACGTGCACCAACGCGCCTGAATGTTTATCACGGCGAACCGCCGTTCTGTCAACTACAGCGGCGGGCGGTACGCCCGCACGTGGTGGACGGCACCCGTCGATGGACGACGTGCATGACGAAATCTATTTTGCTGGGCAAGCATAAGCCCAAAAGGCGGCACAAAGCGCCTTGCCGTTTCAGGCTGCTTAAACCTCATATTTCCGCCTTGTTGATGTTGGGACGGGGCAGAACGACCAAAACCGCATATTACGGATTCCTGGTAGATTGCATCTGCAACGCTGCGCCGATCAGCGACCAGCGTTTTCGACCAAATGGGCGGCGTACTTAGGTAACTTCGGCGAAAACCTTCCGATGATCCGGCCATTGAATGAAAATACACGACATCTACGTTTCAACCAACTGGCGGCCCGACCGCATCCTGCTCTCCGGCGTCACCACACCTGCGCGGGCGGCAGCATCGCTGAACAACCGCTCAATGACCACCGGCCACGGCAGCATCGGCGCCAGGCCTGTACGTAACGACAACAATGCCTCGGCTCGAGCAAGCTCAAAGGCCTTGCCTACGCCATTTGGAAGGCCGCGCTGGGTCACGCCAGTCCGACTGGAAAGTCGTCGACGGCAAAATCGGCGACCTGGCACGGACTCTCGCTCGCCCTGACCGTCGTGGACGCCAAAAGGCGCGATGAACGTGCGCCAGCGCGTTGCCGGGCGCAATCGGCACCGCCACCAGCGTGGTGCAACCGTGTGACCGGCGTTTTCAGGCTGCGTACAGGATTAAGGCAGCCTGAAAACACCCGGCATCCCACGCCTTGCCTGCGGGCCGTCGCGGCCCTTTCCCTATGAAAAATCTACTCATTAAGTGCGCATTTTTACAGGTGTGACAAAAGCCACGCCCAACGATCTCTCTCGTCTCCTTTCTCTCCGCACCTTGACGTCATGCAGCCTGCGCACCGAACCATCGCGGAAGGCAATCCCAAATCTCAATTTCTGGTTCAGCGAACTCGCCCATCGTACTTAACCGCTTCACCGGTAAAGCGTGTACGATGCCGCGGTAAAGCCCGCGCCGTCAACCGTCGACGCCAAACGCTGACGCCGGTAAAATCAAAACCATCGTGCGCGTATCTGGCCGGCAGCGCTGAAGAATACCAAAGCCCGGCGCCGTCTGCATCAAGGCTGCCGAAGCCTGCGCGAGTGACGCGGTCTCTTCTTCACCGAAGCCGAAGTTGGCATGCGACGAAATCAGCTGCCGAATGGCTTCATCGGCGCCGAACTGGTACGCGGGTGTATCTTCTTACAGCGAAGCAGCGCCTACGCCAGTAGCCGCAGCATCATTATCTGCGACTGGGTTCGAGTTCGGCCTCGACAACACATGACCTGATGCTGACTGTTCCCAGCCACGCTTCTGGCCGCAATAGCCATTTGCCAAACGTCAGCCGCCTCGTTTATACTCTACAAACAGTTCGATGCGCGACTGGCTGGCTGGGCGGCTGGAACAAGCGCACCGCCCGCCCTGTGCCCGCCGACGTATTGATCGCCAAACAGCAGTGAAACAAAATACCGCGGCTGGACGGCCTGAAAAACAAGGCAGCCCTGAGAAGCCATTTTTCAAGGTTTTCAGGCTGCTTTTATTTCGACGGGATACTGACGCTTGCCGTCATTCCAGCAATGAACATTGAGCTACGGGACTTGAAAACAAGCCTTTTATGGATTTTAACCAAGATTCCCGCCTCGCGGTGGTAGCGTAACGTAATGGCGGCGTTACAGAAAAAGGCGGGTAGTTGAGGTACCAGGCAATGTTTCCAGCCGCAAAGATTTGTTGGGAGGCGCACCCCAAGCTGCAACTGAAAAACAGACGCCTGACAAAGGCAGCCTGAAAACCCATTTCAGGTTTTCAACGAGCCAGCACGTCATTAAAAACATTCGCATTTGCTTGCACCCGATGCCATTGCTGCTGCGGTTGCTATCGCCACGTAAGTTGCAGGACTTCCATGCCAGCCTGCTTCCAGTTTCGCCGAAGGTAAGGTGGACGGTTTTCAAAACCACCGATGGTTTGGGACGCCGAGCAATCAATCCCAGCAAATGCGGGTACTTTTTGCCGCGAAACAGGCCTGATAGTTTTCAGTGCGCCTCGCAACGAATAAGGCTGCCGCCAGGCGAATATCTTTTCACTCAGATCCATCAGCCATCGACAACCGGTATTGACAAATCACCTCGATACCGTCTCGACGCCGTTTTGGCGCGCAAGACCCCACCGCGCGTCGCCGCCGAAACGGCGAACACCGGCCTGTGCACTCTGCGGCGAAATCACCACCATCGATTACATCAAGTGTCGCCGCGATACATCGCGCACATCGGCTAATAACGACCCGCATGTGTTTAGCAAAGGCTGCGCCGTCGGCGTATTACCAACAATCGCCCCGACGCCCAAGGCGGCGGGGCATTTTGAGGTGACGGATTTAGAACGACGCAGGTGACGGGCCTGATGTTCGGCTACGCCGCAAGGCAAACGCCCACCCTGTACGCGCCATTGTTAGCCACCGCCTGATGCGGCGTCAGGTGGTGCGCCGCGACGTGCCTGCCCGTCGCAAAGCGGATTACCACTGCCGCCGTATGCGACGCGCAACCAGCAGTGAAACGCATCCACCGTCGTCCTTTCTGGCGACCGAAATCAGCCTTCATGAGCTGAAAACGGGTAATCGAGCAGATTATCAAGCCTGTACCGCCAGCGAAGTGCTCGGCTGAAACCAAATATCTATTAATCAACCCCACCACAGCAAATTCATGATTGGCGGCCCGCACGGCAACTGCGGTTTGACCGGACGCAAATCATCTCGTCGACACCACACGGACCCGCGCGGCGGCATTCTCGGTGAAGACCCGAAACCGCGTGACGCGCCTCCGCCACTGCACTTTCTGCCGCTGCGTTGCCAAAACATCGTCGCCATAGCCTGCGCAGTGCCGTCAAATCTCTACCATCGGCATCGCTGATACCGACAGGTGCCATCGGCACATCGCTGCAGGTAGTCAGCGAACAGGCGGTCGCCACCGGTGCGCGAACGACTGCGCCCGAGGCATCGTCCGATGCTCGATTTGCTGCGTCGATTACAGCAAAACCACCTACGCCGGCGGCAGGCGGGTTACCTGGGGCCCTGTTCACAAAGCCGCCGCGCAAAGCGCGGGCTGTAAACGCCGCAAAGGCAGCCTGAAAAAGTGATTTCAAAGCACCCGCCCGCGCTGAGTGCGCGGCAGGTGCTTTTCAGGCTGACCTGAATGCATGCGCATTTGCCCTCGTTATTTACGCTGCGGTCACTGCAATGCACAGCCTTACGGCGCGGTCTCCCCGCATGACAATTTCGAACAACGGGTCAGCGGAGCCAGCAGCCCACTCGGGGCGACTCGCGCCGGGGTTCGGCTCGCCGCTCCTTGCCGCCTCGCCACTGTACGGGCGGCAATTTGTTTCAGGCAGCCTGAAAACCTTTTTCCTGCCACGCTTAACCGGGAGCTTTTGGCGAAACGCCTGCTTGCCCTTAACAGTTTCGTCCCTGCGCACTGCCGCCGCCGCTGCCTGCTTTATAGATCCTGCGGTGACTGGAGTGCCGCTCTGCGACAACACACCGGCACCTGCTGCACGCGCGGTTATCAGGGACGATGTAGGAAACTCGAACATCCCGCCTCCGTATTGTCACACGCAAGGCGGGCGGCAATGCGCCGGTGATCGAGCAATCGCCGTCGCTGGATTTCACCGACAACGAGCGATTTGAAGCTGGAGCGGCCAAAGCGAACTGCGGCTCAACGGCAAAGCGCTGGGCACCATCCGTTTGCGTTTCGACAAAGACGGCTGGCGGCGAAGCTCAGCGGCGCGGAAACCGCTAGCCATGCGACCGCCCCTGCGCCGCGATCGCCAAAGATCGCCATCAGGCGCAAAACACCTGAACGCTGTCGGCGCGCGCGGCGGCAGCCATGTTGAAAGCTATGACGGGTGTGCTGCCGCCTCGAACACGCCCTCGGTCGCGATACGCAAAGCGGGCGCAGCACCCGCGTCAGGCTGGTAGCGGCCGCCGGCGGTGCCGACCCTCCGCGCCGCCGTACCGCAAAAAGGTGATGCACGCTGCGCGTACCTACCAGGCACGTATAAGCAATGTGATACTTTGCTGCAAAGAGCAATCGAGGGACGTACGACGATCGTTTCGGTGACGCGCGGCGGCGGTGACGTGCATGCGTAAACCCGATCGGCAGCGCGACTGTCACGTCTGCTCATCGCCCAACAGCAGACAGGTGCTGACTGACACTTCACGTGCATATCGGCGCGGTGTCAGCACTGAGCCAACGCGCGCGATGCATGAACGCCAACGAGCCTCGCCGAACAGGTGCGCACTTGCCGCAGGAATACACACGGCGGCTAGTAGCTTCGATCCGAAAACCGCCACACCGTCGGGCGGTTTCAGCGACGCGTCTGGGCGACTGCTGGGCGGCAGAAGCGCGTGGAACGGCAAAACCTTTGTGCAGCAGCGTGACCCATCGGCCAGTGCGAAAGGCTTTTTACCGGCGGCGGCGCGGACGCCGCCGATTACTCCAGCAAAAGTTATCGGCGGCATAAGGCCGATCTCGATATAGGCAGCTCTGCAAAGCGTGAAACGGCTTTCAGGCTGCTTGCTTTGTCGGCTGCCGGCGGCTGAGCTCGATTGATGCGTGAACTGGCGCCGGCGGGCGTCGTGCGATGCTTTGATATAGATCTGAGGCTTTCGTGCCGTGCGCTGTGCGCGGCTTGTTGTGCGAGCTCTTGTTACAGTTTGTCGTCTGTTAGAAGAAAAAGGAACCACTATGCCCGTCCGCAGGCGTGAGCGCGCCGTTGATGCTGCCCGCCGCCGCGCAGGCTCCGGCGTCGATGGCGCCAGCTCTACGCATGGTGGGCGCTCTGCCTCGCTGTGCTGATCCTGCTCTCCATCGCCACCGGCCCTTTGTTTTCCCATACCTGGCACCGCCATTTCGGCAAGATTGCCGGCAATGGACGCTGCTGTTTCACTGTTCCCTTTCTGCCTGGTGTACGGGCTACGGGCGGAGACTGCATCTGGTGGTGCATGCGCCAGTGCGAATACATTCCGATTTATCCCGTTGCCTGCTGGCGCCCATACGGCATCGGGCGGCATTTTGGTGATGGGAGCAACCTGCGCGGCGGCACGCGCGCGGCTCTGTACTGCTGCTGCTGGCGATCGGCACCGCTGCCGCTTTCGGTAATGGCACCACCGGCGCGGCGATGCTGATGATCCGACGCGTGCTGGATGCCAACGAACACCGCAAGCACCCGCGCGTAGTGTGGTGTTTTACTCTGCGTGCCAATATCGGCGGCGGCGGTGACGCCAAGCGCTCCGCGCTGTCACCATACTGGGCTCGTTTGCGCAGTCGATTTCGGCGGGCGGTGATGCATATGGTCGCGCTGGTGCTGATCACCGAAGCGCCAAAGGCGACTGCCTTTACCCGCGTCGGATGCGCATCACTGCGCCCAGGCAGACGCGCTGCCGCACGAAACCGCTGACGGCTGGCAAAATCAAAATCTTCGACGAGATCAACTTTTCGCTGCGTGTCGGGCGTAGTCGGCGCGGTGCTGTATCCGGCCTGTATGCGCAGCCGACCATCCTGGTTTCAATGTCTTTCGCTGCTGCACTTATCTGCTGCCCCAATCTGGTGCGCGACGTCATCCTCGCTGGCGCTGGCGCTGGTCTCGCTCTTTGCTGACGCATAGCAGGTGCGCGCGGTAACGGTCTAATCAAACTGGGACGATTGGTGAGCGGCAAACTCTTCTCTCGCATCTTTAACATCAGCATCTCGCCAGTTGCTTATCGCCATTTTGCAGGCGGGCGGGCCACGGCGCCTTTCGGCCTGTACGCGCCAGGCACGATTCGGCCGGCAATCCACGGTCAGCCATGTATTTCTGGATGAGCGGCCTGCTGTCGGCCTTTTCACGGACAACGCGCCCACCTATCTGGTGTTCTTCAACATGGCCGGCGGCGACGCTGCGCAAAAGCCTGATGACCGGCCCGCTGTTCCTGCTGCCCTGGCTAAGGAGATCGATGGGCTCCGGTGTCGATGGGCGCCCTAGCTATACCGCAATGCGCCGACTTTATGGTCGAAAAGCGATTGCCGGCTGAGCTGCGTGCAGGATGCCCAGCTTTTCTCGGCTATCTCCGGCCTGGTCCTTTCGGCACACTGGTGCCGCTGTTGTGCTGCACACGCGATTTTCGTATTCCCAGCGCTGACGGTTTCTAGGCTGCCTCGTCCGAAGGCGAGCCTGCAGCGGTTTTCCGGGCATTGTTCAGGGACTCTTTGTCTCCACGCTGCGCACTGTCTTGCGGACTTCGTCACCGGTTGACTCGATCTCGATTTCAGCGCGCTGACCGTGCTCACCGCTGGCGAAACCCGGCGCGCAAATCGGTTCCCGCCCGATGCCGTCGGCCTGACTCTCAGCGACAAAGCTGGACTACGCCTGGGTCGCACCGGCGCAAAGAAGCGCGCTTTCTGCCCCTGTTCGACGCTTTCGCCCTGCCCGGTCGGCCGCCGAGCTGCGCGATCAGGGCTGCTTGACGAAGGTACCGCCGGCGAACCCAGCCTGCGCCGGATTATCGACGCCCAGGACGCGCAGCCGCGGCTTTATCAACAACGAGACCGCCACCTCGCCCAGCTCTGCCACGTACTGGCGAGCAGCTGATCGACATCCACGGCCAGACGCCCACCACCGCTCGCTGCGGAAGCCGCCCAGCGCCACCCGCTCGACGCCTTTCAGGCAGCCCAGCAAACCGCCGACGATTAGATATGCGCCAGCACCACCGGCTGTGGCAGCAGGCGCCGCAGGCGCTGGAGCGAGGCGGAAACCCAGTCCGGCACATCGCCCTCGAGCGCGAGCGGCTCGGAGGACGCAGCTCATGAATCCCGACAAACTCGCGCCGCCAGGCGATGGAGCCTCAACCGCAGCCGACGACAGCCTGCCGACGCGCGCTGAACTGCTGCGGTCCACGCCGAAACCGCCCGCGAGGCCATCGACGGCGGCGGCGCCGCCAGCCTGCTCTACCGCTGCTGCCGCGAGCGCTGGAAAGCCTCGCCGCCATCGAGCCGCGCCTTTGCCGCGAGAGCATCGCATCCCTACCGTCTGGCCGAAGCCGAGGCTGAAAGAAGTTTCCATGTCATCCAGAAGTGTCCGGCAGGCGTCGAAATCAGCTCCGCAGGAATTGGCGCTGCAGGAAGAGCGGATGCGCGAGCTGATGGCGCCGCCCGCAAATACCGCGTCGAGACCGCCGAGCTGCCGGCCAAACTTCGCCGCCAGTCCAAGCTGCCCTCAACGGTTTGGACGCCGCCGCCTGACGCGAAGCGCTGCGCGCCAAAACGCCGAGCTGCCGTGAAGCCGCCTACCGCAGACCGCCCAGCGCCTGTCCGCCCAACGGCGCCAGGGCGCCGCCAAATGACGGCGACGAAACCTGCGCCCACCTGCAAAACTGGCGGTGAAAGGCGCGCGCTTTCATATCGGTAATCTGCTGCTCGCGGCGCCCACGGTTTGGAACAGGTGCGGTATCAGGTGCGCCAACAAACGCGCAAACCTGCTGCGTCCATGGTTGAATGTGCGCCTCCGGCGGCGAACTCGCACACCAGCCTGTCGCTGCGGGTGGTCAGCCAGTCACATATCTGCCGACGCGCGACTTGCTGATTTTCGACGCAGTCGATACGCGTCGGCGGCGGCGTGGCCGAAACCGTCGGCCGCGCCCTGCGCAGCCTCGGCGCGCCCGCCACGGTGCCGGCTGTTACCCACCTGCATGGCGCGTGCCTGCGGCGAACAGCACTTCGGCGAGGTCAGCAAACACGGTAAGGGCGGTGCAGACCGTCAGCGTAAATCCGCGCATCGAAGGCGACGCGCGCACCGCCGAAATCGCCGCGTGCTCGGCGGCGATGAAAACCATCACCGCACACACCCGCGCTCACGCCGCCGAAACTGCTGTGGCAATGGCGGCGCGATTAGTTTATCGGCACTGGCTGCCTGAACGCGCCGATGAGGCGGCCACGAAAAAGACTGTTTGACCGATACAAAATCAGCCTGTGAAAGGAACACCGCGTTTTTCAAAGCGGGCTGCTTCGGACATTCGGGCAGCCTGAATGGCAGTAGCAGCTCGCGCAAAGCCAGTCCCGATCAGCCGCTCAACAGTCGTACAGCAGCCTGAAAAGCAGCCGCAGAGCCGCGTTTACGAAGCAGCCTGAAAAGCATGTTCGAACGGCACTGAGACTGTCCCTAACGAACGCGACAGAACTCTGAAACGGGCAAATCCCACTACACCGCAAGATCTGTGCAAAAGCGGCATTTGGAGTGTCATCACAGCATGAGAATAGCAAATAAGATTATGTTATTAAAGATTATTTCACCTCCCACAGTGATGATGCAGCACCTTTATTTGTTACTTGTATGCTGCCCAGCGAATCCAAGCGCCGAAAAGTTTTCCGGGCTGCCTATCCGCGGTGGAATAGCAGCTGAAAAAGCCGTTGACCCGATCTCGCGCGTTACGCGGTCTCGAAAGCGGCCATACCGGCTTCGGCTTGGAGTTCGACACCGAAGCGTTCCTTTGACCGTGGCGCGCGCTTCCGTCGGACAGGCGGCGGCGCACATCCTCGGCGGTGGCGCCTGCACGCGCGGACGAGCACCAGCGACCTGCCGCTCGTGCACCGCCGCGTCAGCCGATCTGCCGCGTCGTGAGTCCGGCCTCGTCGATCGTGCCAGCGCCGGCGGCCAGTTTCAGACCGCCGTCCGGCTGCGGTAGTGCGCATATCGATAACGCGCCAGCAGCAGCGGTGACCGCGGCGGCATCGACCAGCGTGGTTTTACGTAAAACACGGTCAGCATTGCTTTCGGTTTTGCGCGGGTCGGGCGGTTTTCGCAGCAGCAGCGGATGCGACACGGCAGCGCAGTACTTTCGCGCGCGCGGGCGCTGGGCGCGGTTGCCCTCGGCGGCCAGAAGCGCAGCGCGGTGTCGCGTAACCGAGCTCAGGCGTGAAGCGGCGGGAAAGAGGCAAATGTAACCGCGCAAATCACGCATACGCGGCTCTTTGCCTCGCCTTTCAAACAGGCTGGCTCGCAGTCGCGAAGCGCAGTCTACCTGCGTGAGTTCGACAAAACATCTCTGAGGCCGTCTGCAGCAGCGCGCGCTGCGAACGAGGTCTTTCGCGCTTCCACGCCGTAAGCGCCGATATTCTGCATCGGCGCGGCTGTAAACGGCGCCGAGTATCGGAGGCCCAGTTTTCGGCACCGCACAGCTCCCGAGCAAACGTCATCTCCTGCACAAAGTCGTGCCAGATTTCGCCTGCACTGCGCCTGCGGACCAACACGCGCGGCCGTCCTGCCGCTCGCCGATGATGCGGATGCCTTTATTCGCCATGTTTGACCAATTGGTGACCCGGATGGTCGCGCAAACAGCATCGTTGCCACCGCCGCCCAGCCACAGCACGGTGGCGGGGTCAACTCGAACAAATTGATACCCCAGCACTGGCACCGTTTTCCAGCGCGCAGAAGGCAGCGGCGCGGCGCTCAGGCCAGGCGTGCAGCGGCCGCAGATCGTGGCGGGCGGACATGCAATCGCGGGCGGCATTTCCAATGCTGGACAAACGAGATACCGTTTCAGGCTACCGAAACGGCGGCGCACTGTACCGCCGACGGCCGATTCTGTTAAGATGCGCCTTCCCCGCCACAGGTTTACCGATGAAAAACTGCTTGTCCCGGCCTTATGCGCCTACCTCTTCCGGCTTGGCCGCACCCAATGATGGCGAAATCGATATGGCGAAGCGAACAGTGAATGCCTCGCGAACTCACCGCCGGCTGATTGCCCGGTCCGCGGGCTGCTCCCTGCCACGGGCGCGCTCCGGAAATCGGCCGCCACTAGGCGAAAACCGCGCTGTGGCTGGCGGTAAACGGCCCTGAAGGCGCGGAGGCTGCGCGGGCTATTTCGGCCGCGCCGGCCAAGACCTGCGACTCGGCGTTCCGCCGCGAAATGGCGTGGAACAACAGAGCGGCGATGCTGCGCGACAGCGCGCCACCCGATCCCGCCTGTGCTGCGAAACCAAAACCTGCCGCCTGCAGGCGCTTGATTATGCCGAAGCGCTGATGGCGCGCAGCTTCACCGAAAGACTGGCCGCTGAAATCGAGTCCGACAAACAGTCGTCCGAACTTAGCGAAGCGCAAATCCGCCGGAACTTTGAGTGGTTTACCCAAAACTGGCGCAAACAAAGCGCCTAAGCCCACGCCGCCGAAGCTGGCCAAACCGTCCGCAAACCTCTCGCAACAAAGGAAAGTCCAAATGAGAACGCCGATTCTGTCCGCTCCTTGCCCCTAAGCGCTGCCTCTTCTCGGCATCGCACTGGCCGCCGAAACCGCCGGCAGCAATGCCGAGTTGGAGCAAAGTTGCATCAAACTCTACGAGCGCAGTGTCCATTTCACCACCGGCCGCGCCTGCTATCCGCAGGGTCGGCCAGCGCCAAATACTACAGCGACCTGTACATCATCGCTGGTGGCTGCCGATCCGAAATCGCGCAGCGCTGCAGTGCAACACGATGCCGAGCTGGGAAAAACACCAGGCGTACCACTTTGTACGAATGGGTTGAAGCCGACTTTGAAAAACGCTATCCGATGCCCGATGCCAAACCAGCGCTCGCCAACCCAGCAGCAGTATTGCCGCGATATCCAGCCGATGCGCGAAGAAGCGATAGCCCACGCCGAAGCGGCGGTGGCTAGACTCGCTGCCGGCGATAATCAGCGAAATGCGCAAGCGCCAGCGGCAGGCAGGCGAAACCGTGAGCGAAGACGAAGTCCGCCGCCGCAGCAAAAAGCTTTGCAGCAATGGGAGCGAGAGCGCGACGCCGCGCGTGCCGAAAAGCAGGATTGAACCAGCCCGCCGCCAAGCGCAAACGCCAAACCAGCTTTCGGCTGCCTTTTTCAGCAAAAGGCAGCCTGAAAATCCATTTTGCTGAAACGCCATGTACCGCCTCGCACGCATCTACGGCTTTCAGGCTGCCCCGGACGAAGCCGCCGTCTTTCTCGACCGCCTCTATCCGCGCGGCATCCGCAAAGAAACCATGAACCAATCTCGTCTGGCTTAAAAGATCTCACGCCCTCGGCCGCGCTGCGCGAGTGGCACACACCAAGACCCCGACAGCCGTTTTGCTGAATTTGCCCGCCGCTACCGCGCCGAGCTGGCCGCGCCCGAGCGGCAGGCGGCGCTGGAAGAGCTGCGCCGCATCCATGCCGAACATCCCGCCACTGTGCTGTTATGCGCCGTCAAAAATCCCGAAACACCCCATCTTTCGGTATTGCGCGACCATCTGCTCGCCCTTGAAGGCAGCCTGAAAACGGAGCGGCGCATGAGCTACTGCCGTTTTGCCAACAGCCTGCCCGCCGGCAGCAGCGACCCCAACAAACACTACCACGACCACGTTTACGGCTTTGCCGTGGCTGACGACAAGGAACTTTTCGAGCGGCTGGTGCTGGAAATCAACCAGGCCGGCCTGAGCTGACGCCGATTCTGCGCGCAGCACGCCTTCAGGCTGCCTATCGCGGCTTTGACATCGCCGCCGTCGCCGCATTTGACGACCAGACCGCGAGCGCCTGCTTTGCCGATACCGGCATCGTCCGCAACCGCCTGAAAATCAACGCCGCCATCCACAACGCCCGCCAAATCCTTGCCATCCAAGCCGAACACGGCCTTTAAAAACTGGCTCGACGCTCACGCCGCCGCCGCGCCTGGTTTGGACAGCTGGCTGAAAATCTTTAAAAACCTTTAGGTTTGTCGGCCGCGAAATCGTCAACGATTTTCTGATGAGCACCGGCTACCTACCCGGTGCCCACGATGCCGACTGCCCTGGTCGCCCGCCCTGCCCGCGGGCGCTGATCCGGAAACGGCAGGGCAACAGCAGCCTGAAAAACCGCGGATACGGTTTTCAGGCTGCCTTACCTTTTCAGGCTGCCTTTGTGGGTTTCGCTTACGGTTTCTGCCAATGTTGTCCGAACGTACCAATCCGGTTTTTCAGGCTGCCTTGCGGGCGCCGAACACCTGCACCAGCAGCAGCGCACCATCACCACAGCGGCGCCGGCCCAGTGCCAGCGCGTTGAGCGGTTCGTGCAAATCAGCGCGCCCAGCAGCAGGGCGATAACCGAATCAGCAGCGCCAGCGGGTGATTTTGCCGGCGGGTGGCGGGAGAGCAGGCTGCCCCAGCCGGAGTAGCAGCCCAGGCTTACCAGATAGCTGAGAAAGGCGACGCCGACCCAGCCGCGCTAAGTCATGCCGCCGATTTGCGCGGCGATGCCGTCAAACCCGTACAGCAACCATGCGGTGAGCGCAAAGGCCGGCAGGGTAACGACATTGCCCCACACCACCAGCGACAGCGCCTGCACGCGGCCGATTTTTCTTCACTAGCAGATTGCCCGCCGCCCAGGCCAGCGCGCGGCTACTCAGCGACAGCAGCAGCATGCCGGTCATCGGCACTCGCCCCTGATATTGGCCGACGCCGATTGCTCAGCCCCGCCGCCGCCAGCAGCATCGCCGTCCAATCGGTTGCCGCGCACCGGCTCGCGCCAAATCAGGGCGGCGATGATAACGGTAAAAACACCTGAGCCTGATGCACCAGCGCCGCCAGTCCGGTAGGCTGCCCACTAGCCAGCGCGCCAAACAGCAGGCTGAACTGGCCGAAGCTGACTACCAGCCCGTAGGCGGCCAGCCAGTACCAGCGCACGGCGGGGCACGGCATGAAAAACAGCGGGAAAACAGCATCAGGCAAAACGCAGCACGCCCAGCACCATCGGGCTGATTTTCGGCCAGCGCGAGTTTCATAAATAAAAGCTGACGCCCCACAGGAAAAATCACCGCAGCGGCAATCAGGGCGTCGGTTTTGCTGCGTGCGCGACATGGCGGGCTTTCGGGCGGGGGTAGGGCTGTTTTCAAACCAATCCGGTTCGTGCAATATTTTTCAGGCTGCCTGCTGTGAGCTCGCCGATGCTTTTCAGGCCGCCTGCCGCAAGCTAGCCGCAGGCAGCCTGAAAAACCTTTTGGGCGCGGCTATTTTAGCATTCGACCAATCGGCTATAATCCGCCGTTTTCAAACTTATCTTTTCTATTTCTTTACCTTCTTAGGCCTTCACCATGCTCGACAAATACTCCCCGCCGAAATCGAAACCAAACACTATCAAAACTGGGAAAACAAGGCTATTTCTGCCGCCAATTTTCGCCTCGCCCCTGAAAGCTCCATCCAGCTTCCCCCGCCCAACGTAACCGGCACGCTCGCGACATGGGACACGCGTTTAACCAAACGATTATGGACGGCTTAACGCGGCTACTACTGCATGAAAAGTGCCGCACCGCGTGGATTCCGGCACCGACCACGCGGGCATCGCCACGCAGATTGTGGTGGAGCGCCAGCTCGCCGCCGAAGGCGTGTCGCGCCACGATTTGGGGCGTGAAAAATTTCTGGAAAAAGTGTGGGCGTGGAAAAACATTTCCGGCGGCACGATTACCCAACAGATGCGCTGCGTCGGCTGCTCGGCCGACTGGCAGCGCGAGTATTTCACGATGACGACGTGCGCGCCGAGACGGTTACCGAAGTATTCGTGCGCCTGTTTGAGCAGGGCTTGACGTATCGCGGCAAGCGGTTGGTGAACTGGGATCCCCGTGCTCGGCACAGCGGTATCCGATTTGGAAGTGGAAAGCGTGAAGAAGACGGCTCGATGTGGCACATCCGCTATCCGCTGGTTGATGGTTCAGACGGCCTTATCGTCGCCACCACCCGCCCCGAAACCATGCTGGGCGACGGCACGTACCGTGCATCCTGAAGACGAACGCTACGCGTTTTATCGGCAAAGAGCTGGTATTGCCGCTCACCGGCCGCACCATTCCCGTGATTGCCGACGAATATGTGGAAGACTTCGGCACGGGCTGCGTGAAAATCACCCCCGCGCACGATTTCAACGACTACGAAGTGGGCAAACGCCACGACACCAAACTGGTAAACGTGTTTGATTTAACAGCAAAAATCCTGAGCGATGCCGAAGTGTTCAACTCACAAAGGCGCGAAGCGCAAACTGGGTTTCAGGCTGCCTCGAACAATACGCAGGCTTGGACCGCTTTTGCTGCGCGCAAACAAAATCGTTGCCGACCTGAAAGAACAGGGCTGCAGGAAATCAAACCGCACAAGCTTGATGACGCCGAAAGGCGACCGTACAGGCTCAGTGATTGAACCGATGCTGACCAGCCAATGGTTTGTCGCCACGACTGCCAAGCCGCAGGGCATCGAGCCGAACAGCGAATACCGCGGCCTGAGTTTGGCGGAAAAGGCGAAAAGGCGGTGGACAGCGGCGCGGTACGCTTCATCCCCGAAAAACTGGGTCAATACCTATAACCAATGGATGAACAACATCCAAGACTGGTGTATCTCTCGCCAACTGTGGTGGGGGTATCAAACCCTCGCGTGGTACGACGAAGAAGGCAGGGTGTACGTGGCGCAGGACGAGTTCGGCGCGTATTGGGATGCCTTTGCCGCCCGCTACGAAGCATCGCCAAAACGCAGGTATCGCGGACAACAGCGATTTGCGCCTGATGGCGGATTTTTATCCGCGTGGTGCAGAAGCTGGAAAGTTTGGAATTGCCCGCCGACAATGTGCAGGCTGCTTTGGCAGACGAAAAAGCCCGCGCTGTTAAGCAGGCGCAAGCCGCAGGTATACGGCTTACGCGCGATGAAGACGTGCTGGACACATGGTTCTCCTCCGCGCTCGTGCTCGTTCTCCACGCTCGGCTTACCGTCTGAAACCGACGAACTCAAAGCCTTCCTGCCGTCCAACGTCTTGGTAACCGGCTACGAAATCATCTCTTCTGGGTTGCCCGCATGATTATGATGACCACCCACTTCACCGGCAAAGTACCGTTTAAAGACGTGTACATCCACGGCATCGTGCGCGACCACGAAGGCAAAAATGTCCAAGTCCGAAGGCAACGTCATCGACCCTGTGGACTTAATCGACGGCATCGACTTGGAAAACCTGCTTGTCAAACGCACCACCGGCCTGCGCAAGCCCGAAACCGCCCCCGCCGTGAAAAACCACGAAAAACTGTTCCCCGAAGGCATCCCCGCCATGGGGGCAGACGCATTGCGTTTCACCATGACCAGCTATGCGCCAGCCTCGGCCGCAGCGTCAACTTCGACTTCAAACGCGCCGAAGGCTACCGCAATTTCTGCAACAAATTATGGAACGCCACCAACTTCGTCTTGATGAACACCGAAAACCAAGACTGCGGCCAAGACGAAATGCAGCCTGGCATTTACCTTTTGCCGACCAGTGGATTATCGGCAACCCAACAAACCGAAGCCGCCGTAGCCGAAGCCTTTGAAACCTACCGCTTCGACCTCGCCGCGCAAACCCTGTGACGAATTCTGTGGAACGAATACTGCGACTGGTACATCGAGCTTGCCAAAGTGCAAATCCAAACCGGCGCCCCACCACCCAACGCACCACCTGCCGCACCCTCGTGCGCGTACTCGAAGCCATCCTGCGCCTCTTGCACCCCATCATGCCCTTCATCACCGAAGAGCTGTGGCAAACCGTCGCCCCGCTCGCCAACGCCAAACACAGCGACAGCATCATGCTCGCCGCCTACCCTGAAGCCGACCCGGAGAAAAATCGTCCCCGCCGCCTTTCGACAAAATGGCCAGCCTGGAAAGAGGCTGGCCGAAGCTGCACGCAAACTGCGCGGCGAAATGGGCATCGCGCCAAACGTCAAAGCCCCGCTGTTTGTCGAAGGCGGCAGCGACTTGGCCGACTGCCTCAAACTACCTGCCCGCGCTCACCCGTCTCACCGAAGCCAAGCTGAGGACAAACCGCCCGAAGCCGAAGACGCCCCTCGTCGCCGTGTGCGAACGGCGCACGCCTGATGCTCAAAGTGAAATCGACAAAGCCGCCGAAACCGCGCGCCTGACCAAAGAAGCCGAAAAACTGCAAAAGCCTGGACAAACTCAACGCCAAACTCGCCAAACCCGCTACACCGACAAAGCCCCGCGCATCTGGTGGAGAAAGACAGCCGATCTGGCGGAGTTGCAGGATACGATGGCGAAAGCAGAGGCGCAGTTGGCGAAGTTGAAAGCGTAGCTGTTTGAAAGAGGCCGTCTGAAAATTAATGTTTCAGGCTGCCTCCATCGAACCATAGATAAATAGAGGAATTATAAATGTTCTAAAACTAAAACTAGTTTCAACGTGGTAGAAGAAAAACGGTGCGTTTAGCCGTGTTGATTGATGCCGACAATGCTTCTGCTCGCGATATAGCATCTATTTTTAGATGAAGTTGTCAACCCGGAGATGTAACCGTTAAGCGGATTTATGGCACTTTTGTTGGTAACAATGGGCAATGGAAGCAAGTTATCAATGATTACGCCATCAAACCGATGCAGCAATTTGCTTTTACGACAGGGAAAAATGCAACCGATGGTTTTATCGATTATTGATGCCATGGATTTATTGTACAGCGACCGATTGGACGGATTTTTGTATTGTATCCAGCGACAGCGATTTCACGGCTTTGGCAATCCGTTTGAAAGAACAGGGAATGCCCGTGTACGGCTTTTTGTAAAAGCAAACGCCCAAAGCTTTTATCAATGCCTCGTACGCAGTTTATCTATGTGGAAAACCTCTATATCAGAAGTTAGAAATTAAAAACGATAACAAAAGCAGCGTTTCCGTCCAAACTGATACGGCAATACAAACGGAACAACCAACAGCTAATCATCAAACAGCGGTTTTGCCCATGGATACGATTAGAAAAATCTTTTGAACAGTTTGACAGCGAATGGGTTGCCGCGACTGCATTTGGTTCAACATGGCGGCGGTTGCAGGCAGATTTTTGACCCACGCAATTATGGCTGTGCCAAATTCACAACTTTGGTTAAAAACACCCTGAGATATTTGAATATGAAATACGAAAAATATAGAAAGTAACCAAGAACATATGTATGTAAACTTAAGCAGCGTAGGTTGGTCGAGACCCAACAGTTTCTTGAAAAGCGAAAACCTGTTGGGTTTGCAACCACGACCCAAAGGCCGTCTGAAAACCCGTTTTTCAGACGGCCTTTCTGATTTCAGGCGTGCCTCACGCACAAGGCAGCCTGAAAAACCAAGCCCTGCCCTGCCAAGATTCTCGCGCAGGCGGGAATCTTGGCGGGGTTTGAGCAACGGTTTGTTTTATCAGAATATTGCCGAACAACAAGATTCCCCGCCTGCGCGGGAATGACGGTGCTTTTTGTTTTTCAGACGGCCTCCCTGCTTTCAGGCTGCCTCGCCGCCGGGATACGGCTAAAAATACCGCAGGCAAGCCCATTAACCCCAAGCAGCCTGAAACCGTCCCGACTTTTTCAGGCTGCCGCAAACGGAATCCCTATGGACAATCTCATCATCTACAACACCGACGACTGCCAGCTATGTTTCCCTGTTGGTGTCCGACGGCGAAGCTTGGCTCACGCAAAACCAGCTTGCCGAACTTTTTAGCACCTCTGTGCCCAATATCGCACGCATATTAAAAACATATTGAAGACAAAGAGTTGAACGAGGTTTCAGTTATTAAGTGATTTCTTAATAACCGCCCAAGACGGCAAGCAGTATCAGGTCAAGCATTACGCGCTGGATATGATTCTGGCCGTCGGCTTCCGCGTCCGCAGCCCGCGTGGGGTGCAGTTCCGCCGCTGGGCAAATACGCAGCTTCGCGCTTATTTGGACAAGGGTTTTGTGCTGGACAAAGAGCGGCTGAAAAATCCGCAGGGCGTTTCGATTATTTTGACGACCCGCTGGCGGAAATCCGCGAAATCCGCGCCAGCGAAGCACGGTTTTATCAGAAAGTGCGCGATTTGTTCGCCCTATCCAGCGACTACGACAAAACCGATAAGGCGGCGCAGATGTTTTTTGCCGAAACGCAAAACAAGCTGATTTTTGCCGTTACCCGCCAAACGGCGGCGGAACTGGTCTGCGCCCGCGCCGATGCCGCGCTGCCGAATATGGGCTTGACCTCATGGAAAGGGAGGATGGTGCGTAAAGGCGATATTGTGGTGGCGAAAAACTATCTGTCTGCCGACGAGTTGGATACGCTCAACCGTTTGGTGATGATTTTCTTGGAAAGCGCGGAGTTGCGCGTAAAAAACCGCCAAGACCTGACGCTGGATTTCTGGCGCGGCAATGTTGACAACCTGATTGATTTCAACGGCTTTCCTGTATTGGAAGCAAAGGCAGTCGCACGCACCGCCAAATGGAGCTGTTCGCCCAAGAACAATACGCGCTGTTTGACCAGGCACGCAAAGCTGCTAAACTGGGCTGCCGCCGAAGCGGAAGATTTGCGCGAATTGGAAAACTGGCAGGCGGAATTGGAAAAACGCTAAACAACGGTTGGCAACGGTTGGCGCAAGCCGAGCTCGGTTGTTGGAAAATATTGGTTCTGACAACCCAAGCAGCCTGAAAACAGGTGCCGTCTGAAACCCTTTTCAGACGGCCTTTTAAAATCCCAACCATACTTTCAGGCTGCTTTAGCCTGAGGCAAAACCTACCGCACCTGTGCCCGATGTTCGCTTTTGTAATCGCGGATAACGTGGTTGCGTGTCGGTAATGAAAACAGCGGTAGCGGGTGAAATTGGTTACGCCGCGCTCGTAGTAATCGGTGCGATCGCCATTGCTGTGGTAGCTGCGCCGAGATAATGGTCGATTCGCTGTTTTGGCTGACATCCGTCCAGGTGTAAATGTAGCCTTCCTGCCCCTTTGAGTTTGCCTCTCCGGATAATTCCGTGCGTGATATCGTCGGCCTTGCCGAATTCCGCATACGCCGAAACAATGTGCTTGTTTTTGAAACGCGCGCTTACCACGCCCCTGCGCGCTGCGTTGATTGAGGCCGTACGGCGAGATGTCGGCATTCTCATAATTTTGTCCACCGTTTCGCAACCGGCAAGCGCCAGCACGGCGGCGGACAACAGCAAAACAGATTTCAAAGCGGATTTTGGTAACAACATCATTCTTAGCAAAAATAGATAACAATGAACAAACGTGCAGGGCGCGCATTATAAGGCTGCGGCGGCGGAAGCGATATGAATCTTAGTATAATCGCGAGCCGCACTGGCGATCCCTGCTTTACCGTTCTATCTGAAAGGAGTTGTATCTTGTTGAATAAAAACACCTGCTGGCGGCTGGCGCGCTAAGCCTGCTGTTGTCCGGCTGCCAAGGCTCGCTTGCTTTACGAATCCGATGCAGGCTGCCCGAGGCAGCGGCGGCCCTTCAGCGGAGCAAGTGCAAAATATGATGCCCATTGTGGAAGACATGGAAAACCGCCTTCCGCCGCCGAATTGTCCAGGGCGCAAAAATGCGGCCGCGCAAATGGGGCGCATACGCCGCTTCGCCCGGAGATAAAATGATATGGGTAACCGACAAAGCCTATGACACCCCCGAAGCCGCGTCGGCAGATGCAGTAAAAAGAATGCCGTCAAAACGGTGGCAAAAACTGCCAAACCTATATTATTTACAGCAACTTGTGTTTTTGCCATGTCGCAAGGCTATAAAGGCAAGCCCATGAACGACATGGGCTACGGTCCCCACCGGCGAGTTTGCCAAAAAGTGAGCGGTTGCTTCCTGCAAACACCACGGCGGCACAAACCGCATACCTGTTCCAGGTGCGCCCGCTTCGTGCGCCACACCACGCAATCTGATGACCGATCCGACCTGCTGCTACGAAGACCCCGCGTATATCTTCTCCCAATAAAAACGGCGGCAGAATGCAGAAAATGCCTTCGTTTATCCGCAAAGGTAATTGAAAGCAAACTGTGCTTTTGCCCAGCGCCGGTCGGATCAGAATCCGGCCGGCGCTTGTTTTTATCAATCCAGACCCTGCCCTCTCTTAAAACTTCCGAAAAATATTGGATTTCCAAACCCAAGCTAGCCCATCAAAAGCAGCCTGAAACGGGTTTTTCAAACAATCCTCGTATTTTCAGGCTGCCTCGTTTCAAGCAGCCTGAAAAACGCCATCATCTCTGCCGCCCCCATTCCCGCTTCGCTTAAATATCCTTTAGACTAAGCGTCCTGCAGCTGGCCGGTTTTCAGGCAAAGGCAGCCTGAAAACCGTTGCGGTATTTTGCCGCCGTTTACCACAGGAGACCCGATATGTCCGAACATGCCAAACCTGTTAAAACCACCGCCCCTGCTCTTTGCCGGTGTGCTGGCGGCGCTGTGTTGACGGTAGGCGATATGCTGCTGGTCGGTTTTTGTGCCGCAGCCCGAGCGCCATCCGCAGCTGGCGGTGCTGGCTCGGCCGGATGGAAGGCGATGTGCAGATGGCGGCGCTAATGCTCGATGCCGCGCCCGCGCGCCTGCTGTGGGCGTGCTGCCCGCCACTTTCAGCGCGCTGTTTTATCTGCCGCCGCGTTCGGCGTTTACCGCCTGCTGCGACCGGGGCGGACGGCTGTTTTTGTGCTTCGCGCTGCTGTTTTGTGCTTCGCGCTGCTGTTTTTCAGCTATGCGCTCGCGCCGCTGGCGCACGCCGGTTTCTACTATCTGGGCAGCGCCGCGCAGACACTGCTTTGCCGCCCGTACCGAAGATTTAACGCTGGCGCTGGCGCAATACAACGGCCATTACCGGCTGCTTGCCCTGCATTGGGCGGCATCGGTCGGCTCTCTGGCGTTGGGCTGGCTGGTATTTCTGTTGCAGGCTGCCCGCGTACGCAGCCATCTGCCGCGCTCTTTGTGCTGGCTGACGCCGCCGCCGGTCGGCATTGTTGTTGCCACGGTCTGCAGCGCCTTTCCCGCGCCGGAGCGGCGGAGCTGCTTGGCGGTGCTACGTTTAATCTGGCGCAACTGGTGTTTTACACCGCAGCGTTGCTGTGGCGGCGGCGGCACAAAAGCAGCCTGAAAGCCGAAAATACGGGGCTGCGCAGCAAAAACCGCTTCGCCGGCGCAACAAGATGCGGTATGGATGCGCCGCCGGCTGCACGTGCGGTCGGCAGATGTTTTTAAAAATTTGATGCAAAGGGACAAACATGAAAATCCGGATTACCCGCTGGCGCTGCTGCTGGCTGTGGCGCCGATGGCGCAAAGCGCTGGATGCCAGCGACCAGGGCGAATACCAAATCGTCCGCGTGGACGGCACGCTGGGCACGATGCAGATGAAACTTTTCCGGCAGGGCAAGCAGTGGATGATGGACGGCCGCCAACCGCCGGAAACACAATGAATCGGAAGTCTGCCGTGCCACCGGCGAATGCAAGCTGGTCGATGCTTCGTCAGCGGATGTGCCGAGTGAAAAACGCTGCCTGAGGACGATGCCGATTTGCAAAACGCGCGTTTTAACTGCATCAAAAACATTGCCATGGGCTTTTGCCGCATCGAGAGCAAAGCGCAAAAACGGATCTATATCATGTTTGCGCTGGTTCGCGGCACGCCGCAGCCGATTGTGCTGCACTGCCTGAAATAGCAGCCTGAAAACCGTCCGCCCGAACAGCCAAGCCTGCGGACGGTTTTCTGCGCGCGCCGTCTCAGGCTGCCTTGCGTTTGGGCAAATGGCAGCACGGTGCTTACGCCAAACCGGCAATATTGAGCAGAAAAAGCAGCCTGAAAGGGTTTTCAGGCTGCTTTTTGTCCCGACCAATCTTGCCGCCGCTTTTCAGGCTGCCTGTGCCACGGCTTCGCTATCCGATGCCGGATGCAGCGCCTGATAGCGGGCGCAGCTGGCCGGCGATCGCGGTAAGCTGCCGCCACAGCACCTGGCGGGTTTCGCCGGCATCGGCGTCGGGGCGCAGGCTTTCCAGTTGCGACTGCAAATCGCCCAAGGCAGCCTGAAAACGGCTCTCGTCCCATTGCGGCAGGTTTTCGAGAATATCGGCGGCAGCGCTGCCGGCGGCGAGAAATTCGTGGATAAAGCCATCGGCAGCGGCGTTTTCAGGCTGCATTTTGTTGCGGTAGGCGCGAGCGCGGCGATGTAGCTGATAAGCGAATAGTTTATTTTCAAAAAGCAAAAATCCGTCGGCGAGCTTGCTGCCGTGTTTGGCCGGCTCGCCGGACATATCGGACAGGGTGCTGGAAAGGGCGGCGGCGCGGTCGTGGCTCAGGCGGCGGGCAATGCGGTAGTCCATATCGTCGCGGATGCCGCTTTCCATTCGCGCAGCACCGCGCGCAGGTAGGCGGCGTTGCTCTCACCGCTTGGGCACCGGGTTTTTGTCGAGCGCCAGATATTTTCCAGTCCGGCTACAGAAAATAAACGGCAAGGCCGGCCACCGAAGTGCCGATCAGGGTGTCGAGAAGGCGCGGCAGGAAGAAGGCGCGGGTGTCGGAACCGATAATCGAAAAGCCGACCACCGCCTGAATGGTGATGAAAAAGGTGGAAAAACTCTGCTTATTGCTGCGGAAATAGAAAAACAGCGTCGCTACTAGCACGGCGATGCCGAGTTTGTGCGCCAGCGACAGGCTCGATGAAAAGGGCGCGGCGGCGGCAACAATACCGAAAACGGTGCCGAGGACGCTGGATCGGTGGCGTTTTTGGTGGCGGAGAGATGGGCTGGCAGACGAAAACGGCGGTCATCAGAATCCAGTAGCCCAGGGCTCAAATCGTCGCGGTCGAGCGCGGTGGTGTTGATCCTTGATAATCAGGCAGCATGCCAGCACGATAGCGGCCATGCGTACGGCGTGGCGGAACACCGGCGAACACAGCGTGCTTTTGCGCTTTCAGGCTGCGCCATGCGCCTTTGAAGCCGCTGCTTTCGGGGGCTGCAGACGGGTTTAGTGTTAGATCGAAGCCTTCGCTGCGCTCGCGGGCTTTTCAGGCCGCCCAGCTGCAGGCTGACGCAGGATGTTGTCGAGCAGGCGCTGCACGCGGTAGGGGGCGATGGCGCCGTCGGTAGCGGTGGCGGCATAGTGCTGCAGCGACGCTTCGGCACCGCGGCTGGCGCGTTCGAGCTTTTACCGGCAGCACGAAATCGCTGTCGTCGGCCAGCGTGCGGGCAAACTCGCGGCAGGTCTGCGCCCGCAGCCGGAGCAGGCGGCGGATGCGGTAGATCAAATCGCTGTAGCGCATGGCTTCGGCGAAATCGCGGTAGTGGACGTGGCTGGAGCTGATGCGCTCGTGGATATCCTCGCGCGCGTAGTAACAGCGCAACAGCCGCACGGTGCGCGGATGGCGGTGCTGACGCGCACTGCGGTAAAACAGGCGCTGCGGCATTGGCTGAAGGCGGCGGTTACCGCGCTATTGCTCATCGCCAGCGTGACGTTGCTGCTGTTCGAGATGTTCGGCTTCGTCGTCGAAAAATCGGATTTGGCGGTGAGAAAGTCCGCCAGCGCGCGGTAGGCGGCGGCCATATTGTCCCGCACCGGCCGGTTGGGAAAAGATGATGTGGGTCAGCAGCGCACAGGCTGTAGAGCAGGGTTCCGCACAGAATCAGCAGCGTCGGCTGGTACCACGGCGCGGCGTCATCGTGGGTGAGCGCGGTGTACACCGCTACCGCCAGCGTGCCGAAAGCGATGGTGCGGTAGCGCTGGCTCGGCGGCGCCGAGAAAGGTAAAACGAAAGCCCGCACGGTCATCACCGCGGCATAGGGCCGCCGGCCGGCTGATCACCGCTTCCACCGCCAGCGACGACACGGCAAAGGCTAGCGTGTAGTAAACAATGTTTTTCAGCTTGCCGGTCAGGCCGTTGTCCAAATCCACCAGGCCGCCGGCAATCACGCCCAGCACCAGCGGCGGAAACAGGTGGTTCAGCGGGCGGGCATACACCAGCGCGGCCAGCAGCGAAGTACTTTCCAGCAGCACCGGCACGGCGCCGATGTATCTGGATGGCAGGGAAAAGAATTTCATAAATCGTTTCGTGGCAGCGGGTTTTCAGGCAGCCTGAAAAGCCGCCAAACCGCGCGCTCAGGCCGAAAAGCGCGCATTTTAAGCCCAATCGCTGCCGCCGTGGCGGCGCAGGCGTTTCTCAGGCTGCCCCAAAGCGCCGCACGATAGCCAAATCCAAACGCCTGCGATTTGCCACTTATTACCGTTTGAAGCTACAATCTGCTTCCGACTTTTTCGGCGCCGTTTTCCCGCCCGCGGCAAAACGGTCGCCATTTCGAATCGAACTTACAGAAAGGATGCACCATGTCCCAAACCTCATAACGATAGGAACGACGCTGATCCTATCGAAACCCAAGAATGGCTGGATGCGCTCAGTTCCGTGCTGAAAACGAAGGCTCGGAGCGGGCGCATTTTATTGGAAAACCTGGTCGCATATACCGCCGCCGCGGCGGCACCTGCCGTTTGACGCCACCACCGCGTATCTGAACACCATTCCGGTGGGCAAAGAGCAAAAATCACCCGGCAACCACGAACTGGAACACCATATCCGTTCACCATCCGCTGGAACGCGGCGGCGATGGTGCTGCGCGCCGGCAAGAAAGACTTGGAACTGGGCGGCCACATCGCGTCCTTCCAATCTTCCGCCACTTTGTACGACGTCGGCTTCAACCACTTTTGGCGCGCCAAAAACGAAGCCACCGGCGAAGAAGGCGATCTGATTTACATCCAAGGCCACTCCGCTCCCGGCTTCTACGCCCGCGCCTTCGTGGAAGGCCGTCTGAGCGAAGACCAGCTGAACAATTTCCGCCAGGAAGCTGGCGGCAACGGCCTGCCTTCCTACCCGCACCCGCATCTGCTGCCTGAGTCTGGCAGTTCCCCACCGTATCCATGGGTCTTGGCCGTTTGATGGCGATTTATCAGGCGCGTTTCCTGAAAATACTTGGAATCACGCGGTCTGGCCCAAAACCAAAGGCCGCAAAGTGTGGTGTTTCTGCGGCGACGGCGAAATGGACGAACCCGAAAGCCAGGGCGCGATTGCGCTGGCTGCCCGCGAAGGCTTGGACAACCTGATTTTCGTCATCAACTGCAACCTGCAGCGCTTGGACGGCCCGGTGCGCGGCAACGGCAAAATCATTCAGGAATTGGAAGGCAACTTCCGCGGCGCCGGCTGGAACGTGCTGAAAGTGATCTGGGGCAGCCGCTGGGACGGCCTGCTCGCCCGCGACACCAACAACGCGCTCAAACAGCGCATGGAAGAGTGCCTTGACGGCGACTACCAAACCTTCAAATCCAAAGACGGTGCCTATGTCCGCGAGCACTTCTTCAATACCCCCGAACTCAAAGCCCTCGTTGCCGACATGTCCGACGACGAAATCTGGGCATTGAACCGCGGCGGCCACGACCCGCACAAAGTCTATGCCGCCTACCACGAAGCGGTGAAACAACGCCGACGGCCGTCCCCACCGTCATCTTGGCCAAAACCATCAAAGGTTACGGCATGGGCGCATCCGGCGAAGGGCCAAAACATCGCCCACCAAGCCAAGAAAAATGGACGTGAAGTCGCTCAAACAGTTCCGCGACCGCTTCGGCATTCAGGTAACCGACGAGCAGATTGACAGCGGCGACCTGCCCTACTTCCGCTTTCGCCGAAGACAGTCGGAAATGCAAATACCTGCGCGAGCGCCGCAACGCCCTGGGCGGCTACCTGCCTGCAGCGCCATCCCCGAACAACGAAGCCCTGCCGATTCCCGCCTTTGAGCGACTTTCGACGCCCAGCTGCAATCGAGCGGCGACCGCGAATTCTCCACCACCATGGCTTTCGTACGCATTTCTCGCCGCCTTGCTCAAAGACAAGCAGATCGGCCGGCGCATCGTCCCCGATCGTTCCCGATGAAAGCCGTACCTTCGGCATGGAAGGCATGTTCCGCCAATACGGCATCTGGAACCCCGAAAGGCCAGCAGTACACCCCGCAGGACAAAAGACCAGCTGATGTTCTACAAAAGAGATCGGTAGATGGTCAAAATCCTGCAGGAAGGCATTAACGAACCCGGGCGCGATGGCCGACTGGATTGCCGCCGCCAGCAGCTACGCCAACAACCGCTACGCCATGATTCCCGTTCTACATCTATTACTCCATGTTTCGGTTTCCAGCGCGTAGGCGATTTGGCCTGGGCGGCCGGCGATATGCACGCGCGCGGCTTCTGCTCGGCGGCACCGCCGGCCGCACCACGCTCAACGGCGAAGGCTTTGCAGCACGAAGACGGTCACAGCCAAACTGCAAGCCGACCTGATCCCCGAACTGCGTCACCTACGACCCCACCTTCTCCTACGAAGTGGCCGTAATCGTCCACAGCGGTTTGGAGACGAATGTACGTCGATAACGAAGACGTCTTCTTCTACATCACCCTGATGAACGAAAACTACACCCACCCCGCCCATGCCGCAGCGTGAAAGGCATCGAGAGCAGATACTCAAAGGCATGTACTTGTGCGCGAAGGCGGCAAAGGCGACAAACGCGTTCAACTGATGGGCTCCGGCACCATCCCTGCAGGAAGTGATCCACGCCGCCGAGTTTGCTGAAAAACGATTTCGGCGTCGAAGCCGACATCTGGTCTTGCCCTTCATTCAACCTGCTGCACCGCGATGCCATCGAAAGTCGAACGCTGGAACCTGCTGCATCCGGCTGCGCGAGCAGAAAACTGCCCTTCGTAACCGCCCAGCTGCAAGGCCGCGAAGGCCCCGTTGTCGCCGCTACCGACTACATGCGCAGCTTTCGCCGACCGCATCCGCGCCTACATCCCCAACGAAAACGGCTACTACGTGGTCCTCGGCACCGACGGTTTCGGCCGCTCCGACAGCCGCGCCAACCTGCGCAGCTTCTTTGAAGTCGACCGCTACCACGTCGCCATAGCCGCGCTCAACGCCCTGGCCGAAACAAGGCAAAATCGGGCAAAGAAACCGTGCAGCAAAGCCATCGCCAAATACGGCGTTCAGACCGACAGTCGCGCCGAGCTGGAAACGCTAAGGCGGATAAGGCACCTGAAAAGCGTATCCCAAAGTTTTCAGCGCTCAAGCTTTTCAAAAGATTCTCAGACAGCCTCTGGCAACTATTCAAAGGTCGTCTGAAAAACCGAAAAACGCCAGATAAGGCAGCCTGAAAAGGCCGTCTGAAAAGTGAAATCGCTTTCAGGCTGCCCGTTGACACTTCAAGGCAGCCTGAAAGCCCATCTTGAAACGCATGAAACTTTCGTTTACCGGCACTCCGCAACCTGCTGCCGGTGCCTGTTCCAGCCCCGCCCCAGTCGTCCAACAGGGCGGCGGCTACGACAGCGGCACGCAGGCGCGCATCCGCCTGTACGGCCAAAACCAAAAAGCCCACCCATCGATCGTGAGCGGCATCGACTGCAGCCGAGATCGGCGAGCCCGCCGCGGCACAAAAGCGAACGTGGGCGGCAGCATGGGCGACGCGTTCGGCTCGCTGCCGGCTACGGCGAAAAGCCAGCATCGGCATTCGCCACCGAAACACAGCAAAAGCCCCATCGGTCAGCAAATGAACGGCGTTCTTCGCGCGCCTTCTTCCGCGAAATGTTGCCGTGCCCGGCCGCAAAGCTGTCAACGTGCACTGCCTATATCGGCTCGGAATGCGATGACGAGCTTCAAACGCCTGCTACACCGTCCACACCAACGAAGGTCAGCTGCACACGCGCGCATGGCTTCATTTCGTGCCCGAAGCCGGACACGACTACGAAGTGATCGGCGTGCAAGCGCAGACGTTGCGGCGTCGCCGTGTATGACAGTCGCACGCCGAGGGCGAGACTGAAAGCCGTGCCGACTGGCAAGACGCGGTCAGCTGCAGGCGTAGAAGCCTGTTTTTCAGACGGGTCTACAGCCCGAAACCCTTTCCCTAAAACGAAATAACCTAAGGAAAACTCTATGAGCATCGTAGAAATCAAAGTCCCCGATATCGGCGGACACGAAAACGTCGACATCATCGCCGTCGAAGTCAAAAGCCGGCGACACCATCGCCGTGGACGACACCCTGATCACCCTGAAACCGACAAGGCGACTATGGACGTGCCCGCCACCGATGCCGGTGTGGTCAAAAGAAGTCAAAGTCAAAGTCGGGCGACAAAAGTCTCCGAAGGCGGCGTGATTCTGCTGGTGGAAACCGACGGCGCAGGCACAGCCGCCGCTCCGGCTGCCGCGCCCGCACCGGCCGAACAGCCCGCCGCCGCGCCCGTTCAGGCTGCCCCCTGCCGCAGGCGGCGCCACTGTACAGGTGGTCGTGCCCGATATCGGCGGCCACAGCGATGTGGACGTGATCGCCGTCGAAATGAAAGTCGGCGACAGCGTGGCCGTGAGACGAAACCCTGATTACTCTGAAACCGACAAAGCCACCATGGACGTGCCCAGCACCGCCGCCGGTACCGTTACCGCCGTGCACGTGAAAGTGGGCGACAAAGCGTCTGAAGGCAGCCTGATTATCGACGTTGCCGCCAGCGGGCTGCCTGCCGCAGCTGCACCCGTTCAGGCTGCTGCCCGCCGCACAGGCCGCTCCCGCGCCTGCTGCCCGCACCCGTTCACACGGCCCCTGCCCGCACCGGCTGCCGCTCCCGGCCGTACTGGCCGCCTACGGCAGCACCTGTCAACGAAGCCGGTTTCGCCAAAGCCCACGCCGGCCCTTCCGCCCGCAAACTGGCGCGCGAACTGGGCGTCGATCTGAGCCTGGTGAAAGGCAGCGGCACCAAAGGCCGCATCACCAAAGACGACATCAAAGCCTTCGTCAGCCGCCATGCAGGGCGGTGCGGGCAACCCGCAGCGGCCGGCGCATCGCTCTGGGCGGCGGTTTGGATCTGCTGCCGTGGCCGAAAGTGGATTTTGCCAAGTTCGGCGAAAGTCGAAGTCAAAGAACTCTGCCGCATCAAGAAAATCTCCGGCCAAAAACCTGTCGCGCAACTGGGTAGTGATTCCGCACGTTACCGTTCACGACGAAGCCGACATGACCGAGCTGGAAGAATTCCGCAAACAGCTCAACAAAGAGTGGGAGCGCGAAGGCGTGAAACCTCGCCGCTGGCCTTTCATCATCAAAGGCCACCGTGGCCGCGCTCAAAGCCTTCCCCGAGTTCAACTCCTCGCTGGATGGCGATACCTGGTGTTGAAAAATACTTCCACATCGGCTTTTGCCGCCGACACGCCCAACGGCTTGGTTGTACCGGTGATCAAAGACGTGGACAAAAAAAGGCCTGAAAGAAATCAGTCATCGAGCTGACGCGAGTTGAGCAAAAAAGCCCGCGAAGGCAAGCTCAAACCGCAGGAAATGCAGGGTGCGTGCTTTTACCATTTCCAGCCTCGGCGGCATCGGCGGCACCGGCTTCACCCTCGATTGTCAACGCCCCCGAAGTCGCCATCTTGGGCGTGTGCAAATCGCAGATGAAACCGGTTTGGAACGGCTCCGCATTTCGAAGCCGCGCCTGATGTGCCCGCTCTCGCTCTCGTTCGACCACCGCGTCATCGACGGCGCTGCCGGTATGCGCTTCACCGTGTTCCTCGCCAAGCTGTTGCAGGACTTCCGCCGCATTATGCTGTAAAACGCGCGGACATATAAAGGCAGCCTGAAAAAGTTTTCAGGCTGCTTTTTGCGCCCTGCTCCGTTTTATCCGTGGTCGGTATTGATACATAATGAAAACCCCGCTGCTTTTCAGGCCGCCTGAAACCAGCGGGTTTGGTGCGATTGTGCGTTTAGTTGGAGATGGCGTCCATGCGGTTGCGGACGCGTTTTTCCAAAGTCAGCAGTTCGCCGATTACGCTTTCCTGATCGGTTTCCTGCCGGCGGCCGTCCACCATTTGTGGCTGATTTCGCCGCCTTTGGGCGTGAAGGTCTCGGCAAGTTTGGAGCCGTTGCTGCGGTAGGGCAACGGTTTTGACACCCTCTGCCTGTCTCTTCAATCTCCATCAAGACCTGGCCGTGCTCATCATAAATAATCTGGCTTTCGCGGCTTTTTGTCGCGCGGGTCTTCTGCGGATTTCCAGCGCCGGCTTGCCGTCAACATAAGAAACCGAGTAAACCAGCTCGCCTTTTTCATGGTCGGCAAAATTGGTCAGCTTGCCTTCGGGCGAATACCAAATGGTGCGCCCTTCGGTACTTTCGGCATCAAAGTCAGTAGGATCGGCGTCCTTGCGCATGGCAACGGGATCGATCTGTTTGGCTTTGCTGTCCTGATAAAAATCTTGAACCACGGCTGCGCTGTCTTTGCGTGCGCTCGAGCAGCACGCGGTAATAGCCGCCGGCCTGCGGGCCGTCGGCGCGTTCGCCGTCGGCGCTGTAGTAGGCGATGATTTGGTTGGCGGGCGCCGGTTTGGCAATCTTCGGCGCTTTGTTGTGGCGCACGGCCTGCTCGACCGTCGGAACGGCACGGAAATGTCTTTGGCGGTAGCCTGCAGCGGCAGCGCGGCAGCGGCGGAAAGTGCCGCCAGCATCAGCAGTTTTTTCAGCTGGGTTTCGTTTACGGTGGTTTGGGGAAAACAATCCGGCTTTCAGGCTGCCGGATTCGCAACAGCTACAAATAAGGCTACCTGAAAAACTCAGGCAGCCTGAAAACGCAGGTCTGGATGTGCAGACCCAGACGGGAAATCACGTTGCGGGTAAAGTGCTCGCATCGGTGCGGCGCAGGTAGGCCAGCAGGCGGCGGCAGGGCGCTGACCATTTTCAGCAGGCCGCGGCGGCTGTGTTTGTCTTGGGTTTGCTTTGAAGTGGGGCGCCAAGTCGTTGATACGGGAAAGTCAGGAAGGCGATGCACTTCTGAAGAGCCGGTATCGCCTTCTTTGCGTTGGAAGCCTTTAACGATTTGCGCTTTTTGTTCTACGGACACAGAGCCATGATGAATTTCCTGTAATAAAAGCCTTTGCAGGCGACAAGTTTCACGCTAGCTGGCAAAGCAACCTGCTCAAACTTCCGAACCCGCCGCGCTCGTGCGCCGACGGAGCGCGGATTATGCCACAAAACGCGGCGGCGTATCAGGGATTTTCTGCTGTTTCAGGCTGCCTTTGTCCTTTGTTGCACGACTCCAGACAAGGCAGCCTGAAAACTATTTGCCGCCCGGCAGCTGGGTTTAGGCAGGATAAGTGGATCTTCAGGCCGCTTGGGCTGACGTTTTCGGCTGGATTTTGCCATCGTGCTGCTCGGCACGTGCCGCGCCAGCGCCAGCCCCAGGCCGGTGCTGGTTTGTTGCCGCTGCTGTCGGCGCGGTAAAAGGCGGTGAAGATGTGCGGAATCTGGTCTTCGCGGATGCCCGGGCCGTTGTCGGTGATTTCGATGCAGGTGGTGGCGGTCTTCGTGGCAGCTCAAAAGAATGGTGCTGCCGGCGGGCTGTAGTCTCATCGCGTTGCGGATAACGTTATCGAAAGCGCGGTAGAGATAGCCTTCGTTGCCGTTAAAGCGGGCTTCCGGATTGATGCCGCGCACTTCGAGCGATACGGTCTCGCTCTGTTTTGCTGCGCCACCGGCTGGCTGTCTTCACCAGCTGCTCTAAAAAGGGCAGCAGGGCGAAGGGTTCTTTTTCCAGCGGGGTGTTGGCGGTTTCCAGCCGCGACAGGGGTCGAAGAGTTCGCCCACCAAAGCATCCATCCGTGCCGTCTGCTTTCGAGCTTGCCCAGATACACTTCCTGCTTTTTGCGGCTGCATGTGCACAAGCCAAGCAGCGCCTCGTATCCGCGCCAGCGGCGAGCGCATCTCGTGGGAAACGTGGTGCAGCAGGTGGCGCTCTTTTTCCACCAGCTTCGCAACTGCGCGGCCATGCGGTCAAAATGCACGCCCAGGCTGGCCAGCTCGTCTTTGCGATCGTCCAGCTGCTGCGAGACGCGGGCGTTCAAATCGCCGGATGCCAGCCGGTTCATGCCTTTTTCCAAAATTCGGATCGGGCGGGGAAATATTGCTGGCCAGGATATAGGCCAGCAGCGCCGACAATCAGGGTAACCGCCAAAATGATGAATTCGTGCTATACCGGCGCCACCGACAGACCGGGGAATCAGCAGGCCGGGCATCGGTTTGACGGTGTTTTTTGTCGAAATCGCGGATAAAAAACAGATACTCTTCGCCAAAGGGGTCGTACTAGATGGCCGACAGATTGGAATTGGGGTTTTTCAGGGCGAAATCATAGGCGTGCGCCACTTCGTCCGGCTGCACGCTGCGGCCGAGAACGTCCCTGTTTGTTGTCGCCGGTGATGATGATGATGTCTGCGCCGACGGATCGCTGCGCCAGCGCTCGAGCAGGTTGCGCGTGGCGTCTTCGCCCTGCGCCTGAAAGGTGGTGAGCGCGTTGAGAGCAGGTTGATTTCCATGGTGCGCGTACGCTGGAAATGGTTTTTCCACCATGCGGGTCTGCAAGAGCCACTACTAGAAAAACTCGCCACGAAGATGGCGCAGATGATGACCATACAGAACGTGGCGAAAATTCTTTGAAATAATTTCATGTTGCGCTAAAGCACGGAACGTTTAGTTTTTAACAAACAGATAACCCAAACCGCGCACTGTTTGAATCAGCGACGCGTCGCCCAATTTGTGACGGATGCTGGAAATGTGCACATCGATGCTGCGGTCGAACTTGGCCAGCTTGCGGTCGAGCGCTTCTTCCGAAAGCGTGTCTTTGCTGACCACTTGTCCGGCGTGGCGCATCAGCACTTCCAAAAGGTTGAATTCGGTGCTGGTCAGCTCCAGCGGCTTGTCGCCGACTTCCGCCCGCCGTTTGGCCGGGTAAAGGGTAACGTTGCTGGCGGTAATGCTGCTGGCGTTGCTCGCCGGATTTTCACCGCTCTGCTGGGCGCGGCGCAAATGGCATTGATGCGCGCCAAAAAGTTCGCGCGGCTGGCAGGGTTTGGGAACGTAGTCGTCGGCACCCATTTCCAAGCCGATGATGCGGTCGATGTCGTCGCCTTTGGCGGTGAGCATGATGATGGGGATTTTGCTCTCGCGCGCACGGTTTTTGAGTACGTCCAAACCGTTCATTTTCGGCATCATCGAATCCAATACCACCACATCGTAGGGATTGTTCAGGATTTCCTGCACGCCTTTTTCGCCGTCGGGCGCACGGCTGACTTCAAACCTTCGGCGCCGAGATATTCGGCCAGAAGTTCGGTCAGGTATCGTCGTCGTCTACCAACAATACGCGGCTCATGCGGGGTTTCCTTTCGTTCAACTGAAAAATCTGCGGTTTCAGGCTGCCTGAAACCCGCTTGCGCTTATCTTAACAGTATTGTCTTTACATTCCCTAGCGCGGCTGCTTCGGGCTTTGCGCTTTTTGCAAAAGCGCGGCGGCGCCTCTAACAATCATCCAACTCTGAATATAGGCAGCCTGAAAGCGTTGGCGGGGCATTTTCGCTTTCAGGCTGCCTGAAAAATCATGTGCAGAGAGCAGACGGTTTAACACTTCAGCAGCACCGCTCCCCAGGCAAAACCGCCGCCGATGCCTTCGAGCAGCAGATGCTGGCCGCGGACGATTTTGCCGCTGCGTGATGTTGTCGTCCAGTGCCAGCGGCACCGATGCGGCGGAAGTGTTGGCGTGCTCGGCCACGGTAAGGATGACTTTTTCCATGCTGATGCCCAAATGTTTGGCGGTGGCTTCGATGATGCGGCGGTTGGCCTGGTGCGGCACGATCCAGTCGAGCTTTTCGGCGGAGAAGCCGGCTTCGGCCAGCACTTCGTCGGCAACGGCGGCCAGCTGCTTGACGGCGAATTTGAACACGCCCTGCCCGTCCATTTTCAAAAAGGGCAGGCTGGTTACGCCGCCGTCGGCGATTTGCGCGGGCACGTTGAGCAGGTCGAGGTGAGTTGCCGTCGGCGTGCAGTTTGCTGCGGATCAGGCCGCGCTCGTCGGAGGCGCCGAGCACCACCGCGCCGGCGCTGTCGCCAAAGAGCACGCAGGTGCTGGGTGGTCGTTCCAGTCGAGGATACGACTGAACACTTCGGCGCCGATAACCAGCGCGCGTTTTGGCATGCCGCTGCGGATGTAGGCGTCGGCGGTGGTGATGGCATAGATGAAGCCGCACAGACGGCCTGCAAGTCGAATGCGGGGCAGCCTGAAATGCCGAGCTTCTGCTGGACGATGAGTGGCGGTGGAGGGAAACCGTATGTCGGGGGTGGCGGTGGCAACGATAATCAAACCGATATCCTGCGGCTGCAGGCCTGCCGCTTCCAAGGCGCGGCGGCGGCGGCGGCGGCCAGGTCGCTGGTTTTTCTCGTCGTCAGCTACCAGACGGCGGGCTTTGATGCCGGTGCGGCTGCTGATCCATTCGTCGGAGGTATCGACGCGCTGGGCGAGGTCGTCGTTGCTGACGCGGTTGGCGGGCAGGTAACCGCCGGTACCGAGAATTTTTTGGCATAGGTCATGGCGTGTTCTTCGACAATGGGTAAATGAAATAAAGTCGGCTATTGCACGCGAATAGCGCCCTGCTCCTCAACAGCGGCAGACGCCGCCCCTCGACAGCCGGCTTCAGGCAGCCTGAAACGGTTTTTCAGGCTGCCTGAAGCCGCATCGGCTATAATCGGCGACACACACACTTAGCCAAAACCGGAACCGAACAATGGACAAAACGACAATCAACGAATGGCTCTCGGCACATATGGTCAGCCGCGACGAGTTCGCCTTCCAGCTTTTGCAGCGCAGCTTCAGGCAGCCTTCGGGCTGGGTGGAGCTGGCGCTGGCGACGGCCTTTTATCGGCGGCGCCTTCATGCTGTGCCGCTTTTTATCGAAAAAGCGCGGCTATCTGGATTCATCCACTGGCATCCGCTGCGGCATATCGTGGCGCGGATTTTTGTGGCCGCTGCTGATGCTGGCCGCTGCCGCAGTGGCGCTGGTTATCTGGCCGCTGGCGGCTTTCCGGCCGTCTGGCTGTAGTTTCTGGCGCTGGCCGCGTACTGATGATTATGATCCGGCTGGTGCTGGCGGTTATCAACCAGGCCTTGCCGGAAAAACAATTTCTCCAACCGCCTCGAACGCACGGCCTCCACAACGCTGTGGGTGTGCTTCCCTGCTGTGGGTGTCGAGCGTGGACGATCTGATTATCCGATGGATGAAATCGCTGAAGTTTTCCGTCGGATCGTCGCACCTGAGCCTCTACACCATCCGACCGGCCTGCTGTGGGTGGGCATCGGATGGTGCTGATGATGTGGCTGGCCAGGTGGATCAACACGCAGCTGATGCGCACCACCCGCCTGGACATCAACCTGCGCATCGTGCTGGGCAAAGCGGTGAAAACCCCTGCTGATGATCCTTTCGGTGCTGATTGCCCCTGCCGCTGGTGGGCATCGACCTGACGGTATTGTCGGTATTCGGCGGCGCGCTCGGCGTCGGCCTCGGCTTCGGCTTGCAGAAAATCGCCAGCAACTACGTTTCCGGCTTCATCATCCTGGCCGACCGTTCCATCCGCCCCAACGACCGGCTCACGGTAAACAACTTCACCGGCTACGTCAGCGAAATCACCGCCCGCTCGTGGTACTCAGAAGCGGCAGCGGGCAGGAAGCGCTGATTCCGAACGAAACCTTCGTTACCTCCACCGTTATCAACGAGTCCTACACCGCCCGCTCACTCAAACACAGCCTGAACATCCAAGTCGGCTACCAGACCGACCTGCCACAGGCGCTCGAAATCCTCAAAGCCGCCGCTGCCGCCGAGCCGCGCGTGCAGGAGAACCCCGACCCCAGCGCCTATCTGGTGGGCTTCGGCGACAACGGCATCGACCTCACCCTCGGTTTTTGGGTCAGCGACCCTGAAAACGGCTTTCTCGACCTCTCTCGCGCATCCTGCTCACCATCTGGCAGCGCTTCCGAGAAGAAGGCATCAATTCCCCTACCCGCAGCGCGAAGTCCGCATCCTCAACGACAACCCCGCCCCTGCCGTTACCTTACAGAAAAAGCGCAACCGCCGCAGAAAGCCCGTCTGATGCAGCCTGAAACACCCAAGCCGCCCAAACGCCCCTGTTTCCGTACTGGTGCTGCTGCACGACGGCACAAGGCAGCGCCCTGCTGCTCGAGCGCGCTCGACCGCGCCGGCTACTGGCAGTCGGTAACCGGCAGCCTGGAAGCAGGCGAAACCCCTGCTTTCAGGCTGCCTTGCGCGAAACTGCCGAAGAAACCGGCCTCATCCTTTCGGCAGATCAGCTGCGCGACTGGCAGCACCACACCGAATACGAAATTACAGCCACTGGCGCCACCGCTACCCGCCCGGCACCACCCGCAACACCGAGCACTGGTTTTCCGCCCGCGTGGCTGATCCCGCGCAGGTGCGGCTGTCGGCCGAACACACCGCCAGCCGCTGGCTGCCGCTGGCCGAAGCCGCCGCTGTCGTGTTCTCGCCCTCCAACCGCGACGCGCTGCTGCGGCTGGCCGCCGAAGAAGTAGCCTGAAACCGTCCGCCGCCGCTGAACCGTTCCGCTAGCGCCCGCCTTAGCGCCGGCAGTTTCGAGCATTCCCTCGAAAAAGCAGCCTGAAAAACCGCAAAAACATGGCAAACCGCCGGCAGGCGGCTAGAATGGCGGCTTTTTGCTTCAGGCTGCCTTCGCCGCCCGAAAACGAAAAACCGCCCACACCATTGCAAACACCATGAAAAACCCGCGTCAAGAAAAATCCACTTCGTCGGCATCGGCGGCTCCGGCATGTGCGGCATCGCCGAAGTGCTGCACAACCTGAACTTCCGCGTTTCCGGCTCGATCAAAGCCCCAGCGCCGTAACCGAACCGCCTGCAGCAGGCCGGCATCCGCATTTTCCACGGGCCACCGCGCCGATCAGGTGGAAGACGTGGACGTCGTCGTTACTCCACCGCCGTTAAAGCCGACAATCCCTGAAGTGCAAGCCGCCGTTGCCCAGCACATTCCGGTGATTCCGCGCGCGCCGATGCTGGCCGAACTGATGCGCCTGCGCGAAGGCATCGCATCGCCGGCACCCACGGCAAAAACCACCACCACCAGTCTCACCGCCTCGATACCCGAGTGCCGCCGGCCTCGATCCCACTTTTTGTTATCGGCGGCAAACCCACCGCCGCCGGCAGCAACGCCAAACTCGGTCAGGGCGACTACATCGTTGCCGAAGCCGACGAAAGCGACGCCTCCTTCCTTTACTCTAAGCCCCGTGCTCACTGTGGTTACCAATATCGACGAAGACCACATGGACACCTACTGACCACGACGCCCAGCGCGCCTGCACGCAGGCCTTTATCGACTTCGTCCACCGCATCCCCTTTTACGGCAAAGCCTTTTTGTGCAGCGACAGCGCCAACGTCCGCGCCATCCTGCCGGAAATCCGCCGCCCCTACTCCACCTACGCCATCGACGACGAAAACGCCGACTTGCGCGCCTACGACATCGAAGCCGCCCGGCGCACTGAGATGCGTTTCAAAGTCGCCTACCGCGGCAAAACCGCAACCTGAATTTCGACGTGCGCCTCAATCTGCCCGGCCGCACAATATTCTCAACGCGCTGTACACAGCATCGGCATCGCCCTCGAATGCGGCGTGCCGGTAAGCGCCATCCAAGACAGCCTGCGCCACTTCGCCGGCGTCAAACCGCCGCTTCCAGCACCACGGCGAAATCCCGCTGCCCAACGGCGGCAGCGCGCTGGTCATCGACGACTACGGCACCACCCCGCGGAAATGTCCGCCACCGGCTCGCCGCCCGCGGCGCCTATCCCGACCGCCGTCTGGTGCTCGCTTTCCAGCCGCACCGCTACAGCCGCACCCGCGATTTGTTCGACTCTTTCGTCAGCATTCTCGCCAGCGCCGATGCGCTGGCACTCACCGAAGTCTATGCCGCCGGCGAAGCGCCCATCGAAGGCGCCGATAGCCGCGCTTTGGCGCGCGCGCTGCAGGATAACGGCGCCGGCGAGCCGCTCACTGCGAAAAACATCGCCGCCCCTGCCCCACGCCCCGCTGGGCTTTTCTGCAGGATGGCGACGTACTCTCTGGCAATGGGCGCCGGCAGCATCAGCAAAACCGCGCAGGCGCTGGTCGATCTCACCGCCAAAACTGCCTGATCCTTTCAGGCTGCTTTCCCGCATACGGCAAGCAGCCTGAAAAACGACCGCGCCCCGTTTTTCCGTTTTCCACCGCTTTTCAGGCAGCCTGAAAGTTTCAGGCTGCCGCACGCACAGAAAGTTCCACCATGCACAGTATCGGTAAGCAGTTACCGCCGGCGGTTTTTCCGCCGAGCGCGAAGTGTCGCTCAATAGCGGCCGCGCCATTCTCGCCGCCCCTGCAAAGCAAGGGCGTCGATGCCCATTTGTTCGACCCTGCCGAACGCGGTTTGTCCGCACTCAAAACCGAAGGTTTTCAGGCTGCCTTTCAACATTCTGCACGGCACCCTACGGCGAAGACGGCACCGTACAGGGCGCGCTCGAAGCGCTGGGCATCCCCTACACCCGGCAGCGGCGTGTTCACCTCGGCGCTGGGCATGGACAAATACCGCAGCAGACTGATCTGGCAGGGCGCTCGCCCGCCGGTGCCGCCCCTTTGCCGTGCTGCACGATGACAGCGACTTTGCCGCCGTTGCCGCCGAACTCGGCCTGCCGCTGTTTATCAAACCCGCCGCCGAAGGCAGCAGCGTCGGCGTTTATAAAGTCAAAACCACCGCCGAACTCGAAACCCGCTACCGCGAACTGCGCGGGCAAAACCTGCACGGCGAAATTCTTGCCGAGCGCTTGCGTCCGGCGGCGAATACACCTGCGCCATCGTCGGCGACCAGGCGCTGCCCACCATCCGCATCATCCCCGCCAACGAGTTTTACGACTACGAAGCCAAATACCTGCTCGACAATACCGTTTACCAATGCCCGTCGGATTTGGACGAAGCGCAAGAAAAAGAAATGCGCTCGCTGGCGCTGCGCCTTCGAAGCCCTCGGCGGCCGCGATTCGTGGGCGCGCGTCGATTTTCTGCGCGATGAAAACGGCAAACTCTATCTGCTGGAAATCAACACCGTCCCCGGCATGACCGACCACAGCCTGCGCTCCAAAGCCGCGCTGGAAGCGGGCATCGGCTTTGCCGATTTGGTGCCTGATCATCCTGCAAACCGCCCGCGCCTGATTCGGAGAGCCGCCGTGAAGCTGTTTTTATTACGCCGCCTGGCTTGCCGTCTTAATCGCCGGTGCGCTGTGGCTGAACAAGCACCCCTATTTCCACATCGCCAGCATCGACATCGTTCCCACCGAAGGGCAGGCCGCCCCTGCAATACGCCAGCAAGGAAAAACTGTTTGAGCGCGTGCGCCCCAGCCTGACCGGCAGCTTTTTCAGCGTCGATGTCGGCTGCGCGCAGAGCATTGTCCAAAGCGACCCGTGGTGGCCGACGCCAAAGCCGAGCGCGTTCCGCCGCACACCATCAGAATCCGCGTCAGCGAACACAAACCCTTTGCCCGCTGGCTGCGCGACAACGAACACGCCGGACTGGTCGATGATAAAGGCCGCATTTTTCAGGCCGCTCACGATGCCGAACTGCCCGAGTTTGACGGCGAATCGCGCGATATGCCGCTGATGATTGAGAACTACCGCGCCTTCAGCACCAAGCTGCAGCCTTTGCGTTTGAAGATTCTGCGTTTACAACACAGCCCGCGCTCGGCTTGACGCTGATGCTCGACAACGGTGTCGAAGTGCGTCTGGGTCGGAAAACATCCACCACCGCATCGGCCGCTTCGCCGAATACTGGTCCGGTCATCTGGCGGCGCACGCCCTATGCGCTCGATTGATGTCGATATGCGCTATAAAGACGGTTTCGCCGTCGGCTACCGCAGCAAACCGAGCGCCCCGCCCTACCCAAAGACGACGATGCCGAAGCACCCGATACCGAAGCGGCCGAGAGCGCCGCACCGAAAAACAACAACAAAGCAAAACCCGCCGCCGCTGGAGTTTCAGGCAGCCTGAAAAGCATCCGCGACGGCATTTTTCGGGAAACCGCCCTATATGGAAAAACAAACAATACGTCTGTGCCCTAGACATCGGCACCTCGAAAGTCATCGCCCTGATCGGCGAAATCATCGACGAAGAAATCCACATCGTCGGCTTAGGCCAGGTCGAATCGCGCGGCCCTCAAAGCCGGTATGGTCAACAATATCGACGCCACCGCCCAGGCCATCCGCCAGGCGGTCGGCGAAGCCGAACTACATGGCCGACCGCAAAATCCGCAGCGTAACCATCGGCATCTCCGGCAACCACATCAGCAGCCGCAATTCGCAAGGCGTGGTCAAAAATCAAAGACGGCGAAGTCACCCAGGCCGACATCGACGCGCCAAAGAAACCGCCAAAGCCGTCAATATTCCCGCCCGACCACCAGGTGCTGCACACCGTGGTGCAGGAATACATCATCGACAACCAGCCCGGCGTGCGCGAACCCATCGGCATGAGCGGCATCCGCCTCGATACCCGCGTCCACATCATCACCGGCGCGCCACCGCATTGCAAAACCTGCAAAATGCATCGAGCGCTGCGGCCTGAAAGTGGACAGCGGATGCTGCAGCCCTGGCCAGCGCCGATGCGGTGCTCACCGAAGACGAAAAAGAACTCGGCGTGTGCGTGTCTCGACATCGGCGGCGGCACCACCGACATCGCCGTTTACACCAACGGCGCCATCCGCCACACCGCCGTTATCCCGATTGCCGGCGACCTGATTACCCGCGACCTCGCCCAGGCGCTGCGCACGCCCCACGGCGCCGCCGAGCGCATCAAAATCTTCCACGGCGTCGCCACCGACCATCCTGATATCGAAGGTTTGGACGAAAATGGTCGAAGTCCCCAGCGTTGGCGATCGTCCGCCGCGCCAGATCGCCCGCCGCGTGCTCGCCAGCATCATCGGCCCGCGCGTCGAAGAAATTCTGGAACTGGCACTGAACGAACTGCGCCGCTCGGCTTCCCGAAGACGTGCTTACCTCCGGCGTGGTGCTTACCGGCGGCGCTTCGCTGCTCAACGGCTGCACCGATCTGGCCGAAAACGTCTTTCAGCCTGCCCGCCCGCGTCGGCGTGCCGCAGGAAATCAGCGGCGTTTCGGAACGCATCCGGCAACCCGCGCTACGCCATCGTTATCGGCCTGCTGCAAACCGCGCAGGGACGCGCCCTGCACCACGGGCAGCAGCGCCGGCGTTCCCGCAGGCCGCCGCGACAGCGAAGCCGCCGCCGATCATACGCCCGGCACCGCAGCGCAGCCATGCCGTCCACGAAGAAGACGACGGCGAAAGCGGTGGACGCGCGCACCAAACAGTGGATAAACGAAAAATTCTGATCCGCCTCCCCTTTCAGGCTGCCCCTACCGCCGCCCGATTACCATTACCATCACCCGCCTGAGCGTTAAGGAGCTTGCACTATTATGGAAAACACCGCCAACCCCACCATCGAAACCGTCGTCGGTTCGACTGTCATCAAAGTCATCGGCGTCGGCGGCGGCGGCTGCAACGCCATCAACCACACGATCGAAAATCCGATCCAGGGCGTCGAATACATCAGCGCTAACACCGATGCCCAATCGCTGCGGGGCAATCTGGCGAAAAACAAAACCAGCTCGGCGTCAACCTGACCCGCGGTTTGGGTGCCGGCGCCAATCCCAAGTCGCCGCGATGCCGCGCTGAAGACCGTGAAGCGATTGCCAAACTTCATCAGCGGCGCCGATATGCTGTTCATCACCACCGGTATGGGCGGCGGCACTGCACCGGGCGCCACTCTCGGTGATGCCGAAGCGGCCAAAGAACTCGGCATCCTGACCGCATCGTGGTTACCCGCCCTTCAAACACGAAGGTCGCCGCACCGCCATCGCCCAGGAAGGCATCGACAATCCTCAAACGCCACGTCGATTCGCTGATCGTAGTGCCCAACGACGAAACCGCTCGCCGCGCTGGGCAAAGGCGTAACTGTACGCGCCAGCTTCCGCGCCGCCAACAACGTGTTGCGCAACGCCGTGGCCGGCATTCTGAAATCGTTACCTACCGCGGCCTGATCAACGCTGATTTTGCCGACGTCAAAAACATGATGAGCATCACCGGCATGGCGATGATGGGCATCGGCGAAGCCAGCGGCCCCGACCGCCCGCATCGCCGTACAGGAAGCTATCTCCAGCCCGCTTCTGGACGATATCAACCTCAACGGCGCCAGCGGCGTGCTGGTCAACATCACCACCGCGCCCGAATGCTTCATTCTCGACGAATACGAAGAAATCATGGCCAAGGTTACCGAATACGCGCTGCCGGATGCCGAACTCAAATTCGCAACGTCGAAGACGAGAACATGGACGAAGACGCCATCCGCATCACCATCATCGCCACCGGTCTTGAAGACCAAACCAGCCGCGTCCCGCAGCGCCCGTAGCGCAGCACCCCCGCGCCACGACGCGCTGGGCGGCGACGGCGCCGGGCATGATTATCTCGGCCGCAAAGGCGCAGCGAACCTGGTGGCCGCTGACTCCTCAGTCGTCGGACGATTGAAGTTCCCGCCGTCGTCCGCCGCCAAGGCCTCAACAACAATAACGGCGGCAACAACTAAAGCGCCGCACCGCCCGCAGGCAGCCTGAAAACCTTCAGGCTGCCTGTTTCAAGCAGCCTGAAAAGGCACCATGCGCTTTTCGCGCAAAACCACAACGACAAGGGCGCGAAACGCCGCAATCCCGACGGATTGCCGGCAGCCCCGCCACCACACCACTCGCCATGAAATCTTTGAATCCCTGAACCTGCTAGCAGCCGGCGGCCGGCAGACAAACCGGCGTGCTGCTGATCAATCCGGCACCCCCGCCGCTCCCCACCGCCGCCGCCGTGCGCCCCCTATCTGCGCAGCTTTCTTTCGACCGGCGCATCGTCGAGCTGCCCGCCCCTGCTGTGGCAGCCGCTGCTGCAGTGTGAGATTCTGCGCTGCAGCGCCAAAAAGCGCCGCCAACTACGCCAAGTGTGGTTTTAAGGAAGGCTCGCCGCTGAAGTGTTTACCCGCCGCCAGTGCGAAGGGCTGCAAAGCCGGCTGCCTGAAGAGGTCGCCGTCGCCTATGCGATGAGCTACAGCGAACCGTCCATCCCCTCGGCCATCGAAGCACCCAGCGCAGGGCGTCGGCTGGCTGATTGTGCTGCTGCTGTATCCGCAATACGCCGGCAGCAGCAGCGGCGCCGCGCTTGACCAGGTGCACGATGCCTCAGCGCCAGCGCAACCAGATGTCGCTGCGCACCGTCAGCCCGCTTTACGACCATCCCGCCTACATCGGCGCCCAAGCCGCGCAAACTGCGCAATTACCGCGCCCAACACGGCAGCGAGGCAAAGCTGTCTGTTCAGCTTCCACGGCATCCCGCTGCGCTACGAGCGCAACGGCGACCTACAGTCGGAATGCCGCCACAGCGCCCGCCTGATTGCCGCCGGAACTCGGTTTGGGCGAACAGGATTACGAAGTCTGCTTCCAAAAGCCGCTTCGGCCCCGCCAAATGGCTGGAACCCAACACCGCAGCGCTGATCAAAACAGCTGGCGAAAACGCGGGCGGCCGCATCGACATCGCCTGCCCCGGCTTTGTTGCCGACTGCCTCGAAACCATGGAAGAAATCGCCATCAGCGGCCGCGAGCTTTTTCCATGCCGCCGGCGGCAGCGACTACCACTCATCCCTGCCTCAACACAACCCCTGACTGGCTCGACGCGCTGGCGCAACACGCGCGAAAAACGGCGCCGGCTGGCTGTAATCCGTTTTTAGGCTGCTGCAAAGCAGCTCTGAAACCCGTTTCGGAAGCACCCGCACCATGACCCTGACCCGATGTTCCGCGAATACTGCGGCCCAGCACCAGATGCGCGACGCGCTGCGCCCCTGCGCAAGAGCGCTGGGGCTTTGAGATTGAAATCGTCGATGTCGATGACGACCTCCGCGCTCGAAGAAAAGTACAACGAGCTGGTGCCGGTGCTGCTGCATGGCGCCCACACGAAATCCGCCACTGGCATCCGATGCCGCCGCGCTCAGAAGCCTATTTCAGCGGCAGGGCAGCCCGGAAAAACGCCCGCCGCGTTTTCAGGCTGCTTTTCATTGTTTTCCGTTTACCGCGATCGACCGCCACTGCCCTTATCGCCTTTGCGGCGGCACCCTCGAAAATCCTGTCGAACAGGTGCGCTGCGCCATTGCCGCCGTTGCCGCCCTGCCCGTTATCCGCAGCCTGCAAGCCTCGTCGCTGTATTTGAGCGCGCCTGTCGGCTGCGCCGACCAGCCCGATTTCGTCAATGCGTCGCTCGTTGAAGCCGACTGCGGCGCGCGCGACTGCTGCACCTGCTGCAGGACATCGAAACCTGTTTCGGCCGCGTGCGCAGCTTTCGCAACGCCCCGCGCACCTGGATTTGACTTTGATCGACTTTGCCGGCAGTCACATCCGACGACGCCGAACTCACCCTGCCCCACCCGCGCGCCCACCAGCGCAGTTTTGTTTCGTGATGCTGCCGCTAGCGGGAAATTGCTCCCGACACCCGATCGGCAGCCACGCCGCGCCCGGCGATCTGGTGCAGTCACTCGGCAGCACCGGCATTGAAAACTGGCGCTGCTGCCGCAAAAAGCGCTGCCGAAAAACCGCTGAAACCTTTGAGATCCGCGGCTTTCAGGCTGCCTGAAAGCCGTTTTCCCCATCCAAAACCCGACAACAAAGGACTGTTTACGAAATCTGGCAAAACCTCGGCAAAAACCTCTCCAAAAGCTGCCCTGCTGCTGGGCAGCATTGCTCTGCTCGCCGCCTGCAGCAACCCTGAAGTGGAAGATTTGAAAGCCATCAGCGGCGGTGAAAGCAACCGGCTACAGCAGAAGCCAAACTCCAAAAATTCCAAGACCGGTTGATTACCGCCAAGAGCGAAGAAGAACAAAAGTGCCATTGTTGAAGAAATGCTGGTCTTCTTCCGCCCGCTGCCGGAAAAATTGAACGCACTGAACCTGCAATCGGAAGAAGGCAAAGCCATCCGCAACAACCTCTCGTGCAGGGTAACGCGGGCGAAATGGTTGCCGGCATCGAAAAGGCTGGCTCGATGCAAAAGATCCCAATAATGCGCCGCGATGATGGGCTGATGAAACGAATGATGAGCGGCCAGCAGAAGCTGATGGCAAACCCAAGTCCGGCTGCCGCTGCGCCAAACATCAAAACTGAAATTTGAAGGAAACCCGCAGGCTGCCCTGCTTGAAGCGCGCTGAAAAGCTGACGCCGCCCGAGTTATCCCGGCGGCGTGTTTTATCGGCTGTTGCCCAACAATTTCAGGCTGCCCTGCTAAAGGCAGCCTGAAAACAAAAATCCTAAGAACCGGCTGCACTGCTACCGCCAGCGGTAAACCACAGCCAGCCGATTTTGTTGTTGTCGAGAAAAACGGCAAAACACCTCGTCGCGATCCCGCCCTGAAATGCGCAGATAGTGGCGCCATTGCCAGTAAAACCGTCAGCACCAGCGCCGCCCAAAACGACTAGTCTGGCACCAACAGCCATGCCCACCTGCATCATCAGCAGATCAAACAGGCGACAGAGCATCGCCATTTCGGCATCGAGCTGGCCGAAAGTGATAATGAAGTTTTGATGCGATTTTCAAATCGTCTTCCTTGTCGGCCATCGCGTAGATGGTGCCATACGCCAGCGTCCAGCACAGATTGGCGGCAAACAGCCACCAGGCATAAGCCCGCACGCGCCCCCGCCAGCGAAAAGTCATCGGAATACCGAAGAGGCAATGCCCAGATAAAGCTGCGGCAGCGGGAAAAAGCGCTTGGCAAAGGATAGCTGAAAGCGACAAACAGCGCCGGCAGGGCAAACAGCCAAACGGGTGCGGTTCGAGGAATCAAACGGCAGGCCAGTGGCACCGTCACCGCCGCCAGCCGCAGCGCTCCGCCACTTCGCCGCGGACAAACGGCCGGCCGGCGGTGCGCGCCACGCTGCCGTCAGAAACGCGGTCGGCCCAGTCGTTGATCACGCAGCCGGCGCGTGCATCAGCAGCGTGCCCAGCGCAAAGCACAGCAGCACGGTATTGTCCGGCCGCCCCTGCGCCGCCAGCCACAGCGCCCACAGCGTCGGCCACAGCAGCAGCAGCGTGCCGATGGGTTTGTCCAAACGCATCAGGCGGGCGTAAACGCCGGCCTTGTGCAGCCATGCGCCGGCTTTCAGGCTGCCGGCAGCGGTTTTGTCGCCCGCGTTTTCTCCCTGCTGAAACTGGCGCGGATTATAACGCAGCCGCAGCACGGCGCTCCTGAGATTTTCCGCAAAGCGGCGCAAACGTGCTTTAATCGCGCTTTGTCCGCAACATCCAAGCCCTGACGCCGATTATCCGCTCCTGCTCGATACCGACCGCACAAATTCACCATGCCGCAGGTGGTGCTGCACCGTTTCCCCGAAACCCACAGCGTTTACGAATTCCGCTGCCGCAACAACGACCAGACCGTCTATCCGCTCTCCGAAATCCGCGACGACTTGAGCGCGAACTCGATGATCTGTGCAACCTGCAGTTTAGCGCCGACGAGCTGACTACCTGCGCGGCCTGCGCTTATCAAAAGCGACTTTGTCGATTATCTCGAACTCTTTCAGCTCAAACGCCGTCAGTGCACGTGCACATCGACGACGAAAACCGTCTCAACATCCGCATCGAAGGCCGATGATTCAGGCGATGTTCTTTTGAAATCTACATTCTGGCCATCGTCAACGAACTCTATTTCCGCCGTCTCGAAACCCCCGCCGTGCTCGCCGAGGCGAAAAAGCGCCTGCGCGACAAAAGCCACGCTGCTTACCGCCTAGTGCCCAGCACCAGCAGCCGGGCGATCCCGAATTTCTGGTGTCCAAACTGGCACCCGCCGCCGCTACAATCCGGCCTGGCAGGAACGTAGTGGTGCGCACCCTGCACCAGGCCGCGCCGCAGGTGTTTCGCGGCACCAGCAACGCTCTATCTGGCCAAAACCCTCGGCCTTTACCCCCATCGGCACCATGGCGCACGAATTTCAGCAGGCCTTCCAGGCGCTCGACGTGCGCCTGCGCGACTTCAAAAAGCCGCCCTCGATGCCTGGGTGCACGAATACCGCGGCGATTTGGGCATCGCGCTCACCGACGTTGTCGGCATGGACGCCTTTTGCGCGATTTCGACCTTTTACTTCGCCAAACTTTTCGACGGCCTGCGCCACGACAGCGGCGACTCCCTTGTTTGGGGGCGACAAAGCCATGCCCACTACCGCAAGCTCAAAATCGACAGCCGCACCAAAATGCTCACCTCTCCGACGGCCTGACGCTGGAGAAAAGCCCTGGGATTTGCACCAGTATTTCAAAGACCGCTTTAAAAACCAGCTTCGGCATCGGCACCAATCTCACCAATGACATGGGGCACACCCCGCTCAACATCGTGTTGAAACTGGTCGATGCAACGGCCAGTCGGTGGCCAAACTCTCCGACAGCCCTGGCAAAACCGTTACCGACAACAAAGACTTTCCTCGCCTATCTGCGCTAAGTATTCGTATCGGCAGCGAAGCAGCCTGAAAAGTTTTCAGGCAGCCTGAAAACGCCACACCCCGAAAAACCTTTGAAAAATCGACGCAAAGTCTTTGATTACTGCTGCCCTTTTGCGCTGCAGCTGCAGCAAACACACGGAAGGAAACATGACCGAAAAACAAATCCGCATTCTCGGCACATCAGCGGCAGATCATGGCTGTTGCCATGCCAAGTGGCCTATGTTCCGCAAATCGCCGCCAACTCTCAGCGCCGCGAAGTAACTTTCTTTAGAACTGCTGCAGCCCTTGGTGACCAGCATCAACTGCACCATCTGGGTGGCCTACGGCCTGTTCAAACAGCCGCGCGACTGGCCGATCGCCGTCGACAACGCCCCGGGCATCGTGCTGGGTCTGGTCGCTTTTATCACCGGCCTGTAAGCACACGGTATACGAGCAGAAAAGGCAGCCTGAAAACTTTTCAGGCTGCCTTTTGCCGTTTATTACGCTTCAGGACTGGTGCCGCGCAGCTCGTGAAAATGCGCCCGCCAGTCGGCGAATTTTCCCTGTTCGATGGCTTCGCGCATTTCTTCCATGATTACCTGATAAAAATGCAGATTGTGGATGGTATTGAGCTGTGCGCAGGATTTCGCCGGCGCGGGTGCGGTGGTGCAGATAGGCGCGGCTGAAATTTTGACAGGTATAACAGGACAGCTTGCGTCCAGCGGCGCGGTGTCGTGTTTGTGTTGGCGTTTTTGATTTCACGTCGCCAGCGGGTAAACAGCCAGCCGTTGGTGGCGTTGCGCGGGCATTACGCAGTCGAACATATCCACGCCGTGTGCCACGCCGTACACCAAATCTTCGGGCGTGCCCACGCCCATCAGATAATGCGGTTTGCAGCGCGGGCAGCATCGGGCCGACGGCGCGCAGGCATGCGGTACATCTCGGCTTGGCCCGCTGACACTCAAACCGCCGATCAGCCAGCCCCGGAAGTCACCCCTTCCAGCCGCGCAGCGACTGTTCGCGCAAGTTCTTCACATCGCGCCCTGCATCGATGCCGCCGAAGAGCGCGTTGCTAGGTCTTCAAACGCCTTTTCGAAGCGCTCCGCCCAGCGCAGACTCATCGCAGCGATGCTGCGCCTGCGAGCGTGGCTTCGCCGGCGTGCATTCGTCCAGCTGCACGGCGATGTCGGAATTCAAATACGGTTTGATTTTCATCGAGATTTCGGGCGAGAGAAACACTCGTCGCCGTTAATCGGGCTTTTTGAAGGTGCAGCCTTCTTCGGTGAGCTTTATGCGTATCGGCGAGCGAAACACTCTGAAGCCGCCCGAGTCGGTGAGTATCGGCTTGTCCCAGCCGATAAAGCGCGCAGGCCGCCGAATTGTTCGATGACTTCCAGCCCGGGCGCAGCCGCGATAAGGGTTGCCGAGAAGACCTGCGCGCCGGATGTCGTGCAGATTGGCGGGCGACATGGCTTTTGACCGACCGTGGCACCCACCGGCATGAAAAACGGGTGTTTGATGCCGCCGTGGTTGAGTTCGAGCGTGCGGCGGCGGCGTGACCGTCTGCGTTGTGGCAGTGAATTTGAGCATGGTGTGCCTGATGGCGGGGAAACGAAGGGGCGGATTATAACGAATCGGGCTTTAGTTGCCGCCAGCAGCCTGAAAGCGCGCGTTTCGCCGTTTCACAGTTTTCAGGCTGCTTTTAACCAAACCGCCCTGCGCAATCCGCAGCGCTGCACATCAGCAGCACCAACAGCGCAATCAGCGCATATGGCGAACCAAAACACGCCCGTCCAAAACAGCGGATACGCCGTTTGCGCGCGCATGGACAGCGCCACCGCTGCCATCGACGCCGCGCCGAACGAGAACGACACGTCCCACGGCAAAGCCAGCATTCCGCAATCGCGGCAGGCGCAGCAGGTAAACAGGCTGCAAAAAGCCGTAGCCGACCAAGATTTTGACCACGTTGTCCACCTCCGCCCGCCCGTAAGCGCCAGACATGCCGCCGCGCCAACAAAAAGCGGGCGCCAGCACGATGCCGATGGCGGGCGCTGGTCTTTCCAAACGCACAGGCCGTATGCGCGCGCAACAGCAGCGGTTCAAACATGATCCACGCCAGCGTGCCTGCGCCCCAAAACATCCAGCCGAAATCGTGATGCCCGAGCACCACCACCGCGCCGGTGCTGGTGTAGCTGGCGGCGACCGCGGCAGGAGAAAACGGCGGCTGCACGACTCGGTAAACACGTCGCTGCCACAGCGAACCGATGCGGATGCTGGAACACACCCGCTTTGGCCGGCAACGCCAGCCAAACCAGCGCTTCGCCCCAGTCTCCGTCCAGCGGCGCAGCACTTCGCCGACGATAATCGTGCTGATCGCCACCAGCGCGATATAGGGAAAAGCGCACGCAGCGCCATTCGTCCAGCAGCGGCTCGCGGTAGGTGTTTACCAGGCGAACATCAGCGCGCAAACAGCGCCCAGCTGCCCACCGACAATACGCCGCCCGCTGCGGTGCCGGAACCACGCCGCCAGCTGGGTGGATAAACGTCCGCCGCGTGCGATCACGCCAGCGATAATGCGCCCAGGCCCAGGGGATGCCGGGAATAGCCCGTCGGCATCGGAACGGTTTTTCGCTGATGCCTGCTCGCTCCTGGCGGCCTCCTGCGCCGCCGATTAGCGGCGATGGGTACGGCTTATGGCGCGGGCAGACTGCGCCCCTAAGGCCCAGGATATGGTCTTAAGCACTCATTACATGTTTTCAGGCTGCCTTGCAAGTACGAGCGGCCTGAAAATGCGCTGTTGAGCTGGCGGCGATGGCCGGGCAGACTGGCGCTGCTAGTTTGTTTAAGGGCTTTGTCACTTTACACGGGCGAGCAGTTAGCGTAGGTACGTCGATTGCCATGATTCTCTCCTAAGTTTATGAAATAAAATTACCAGTATTTGAGATGCGATTAATATACTTATACCTAGATTGAGACGTGCTGAAACTCTTTAAGAGTGTACTCCATTCAATGAGTTTGTCGCGTATGAGAAAATTTCTTTCTGGCATTTTTCCCACTTTGCCAAGTGATACTCGAAATTGGCATCCCTACCACCATCCAGCGATTTGTAACAACTCCACCTGCTGCCATTTCCCGTCTGAGTTGCTTTGAATTGGGCGTATTTCAAATCCTGGCCCAGTTAACCGGGGAGCCTGCCGTTACCACCAGATACCATGTGCCCGTCTATCCCGGTCTAAAATCATATCATCCCACCCGGCGACCATTTCGGCGGAACGGGCGAACCGGCAGAAGCAATCACTTCCAATTCGCGCTCGTACTTCATGAAATGGGATCCCACCAACTGGCGTGATGCTTCGCCCTTTACTGTGCGCTTTACCCAAATTTTGGGTGCCGCTTTGATAACTGCACTTCTTCTTTCCACGATGTTTCTCCCGAAGCAAACATACAGTCGCAACCCGCCAGCAGCAGGGCTGGCAGCAGGGCAAATAACGGTTTTAGCGCTTTCATGGTTTCTCCTTTAGTGCATTGGGCGGAATGGTTTTGGCTTGCAACTTCGCTGCGCTAGACGCAGGCTGCCTGTCTGATGGTTCATCCTTTAAACCATCAGACAGGCAGCCTAAACAATGCGGGCATTGGTGCCAGTAACGAAACCACCACCTGCTTGCCGTCGCCGAACGGTCACTCCGGCAGAAAACCCCAAAGCATCGTCATCGCGCCAATGCACTTCTTCAAAGCCGGCCGGCAGGGTCATTTTGTTGACTAGCCTTTTTTTGTCATACACACGGGCGGCCAGTTGGGCGTAGGTTTTTACATCGATTGCCATGATTCTCTCCTACGGTTATAAAACAAAATTACTTCAATACTTTTGCGTCTAAATTAATCGCTCTATATCGTTCTGGAACATTAGCGTTAAACCTCTTTGGGATGTCGTCTTAATGGTTTCGTCATAGGAAAATCTCTTTTGGCATGTTTCCCAACTTTAAGAATGTACTCTAGATTTGCTTCCCTACCATCCAGCGATTTATCAAACTCCACCTGCTCGCCATCTTCCAAGTCGATTGCTTTGAATTGGGCGTATTTCAAATCGCTGACCTAGTTAACTGGGAGCCTGCCGTTACCACCAGATACCATGTGCCGTCTTTATCCCGGTCTAAAATCATATCATCCCACTCCGACGACCATTTGGGCGGAACGGGCAGACCGGCAGAAGCAATCACTTCCAATTCGCGCTCGTTTACGTCATACGAATTGGGCCCGCCCAGCTGGCAGGATGCTTCGCCTTTTGCCGTACGCTTTACCCAAATCTTGGTGCCGCTTGACAACCGCACTTCTTCTTCCACGATGTTTTCTCCCGAAGCAAACATACAGTCGCAACCCGCCAGCAGCAGGGCTGGCAGCAGAGCAAATAACGGTTTTAGCGCTTTCGCTGGTTTCTCCTTTATTGCATTGGATGGAATGTTTTAGCTTCGCAACTTCGCTGCGCTACGCAGGCTGCCTGCCTGATGGTTCATCCTTTAAACCATCAGACAGGCAGCCTGAAACGGTGCGGGCATTGGTGCCGGTAAACGAAACCACCACCTGCTTGCCGTCTGCCGAACGGTACACACCGGCAGAAAACCCCGAAACATCGTCATCACGCCAATGCACTTCTTCAAAGCCGGCCGGCAGAGTCATTTTCATTTTCTTTTTGCTTCTTGTCATACACAGGGCAGCCAGTTGGGCGTAGGTTTTTACGTCGATTGCCATGATTCTCTCCTAAGTTTGGATTTGGAAAATGAAATTACCAGTATTTGGTACCAAGATTAATATAAAATGTATCTGGATGCAACGTTACTCTTGAATTCTTCAGGGTGTACCATATCCAGCGGTTTGTCTGTCAGATAGATTTTTCCGGCATTTTCCCTACTTTAAGCGTGAACTCCAGATTTGCTTCCCTGCCATTCAGCGATTTGTCGACTCAACCTGCTGCCATTTCCGTCGATTGCTTTGAATTGGGCGTAAGGTGAGCTTGCTGATCCAATGGCGGGTATCAGCAGGGAGCTGACAACCAGATACCATGTGCCGTCTTTATCCCGGTCTAAAACCGTATCTCCCACCCGACGACCATTTTCGGCGGAACGGGCGAGACCGAGCGAAGCAATCACTTTCCAATTCGCGCTCGTTTACGTCATACGAATTGGGCCCGCCCAGCTGGCAGGATGCTTCGCCTTTTGGCCGTACGCTTTTACCCAAATTTTGGTGCCGCTTGATAACTGCACTTCTTTCTTGCCACGATGTTTCTCCCGAAGCAAACATACAGTCGCAACCCGCCAGCAGCAGTGCTGGCAGCAGGGCAAATACCGGTTTTAATGCTTTCATGGTTTTTCCTTTGTTGCATTGGATGGAATGGTTTTAGCTGCAGCTTCGCTGCTGCGCAGGCTGCCTGTAGCGGCAGTTTATGTATTTGGCGCGCACATGCTTTTCAGGCTGCCTGCCCAACGGTTGTGCTTAAACCGTCGGGCAGGCAGTACCTGAAAACTATGCCGAAGCAGCCTGAAACTTTAATCCGCCAGCCGCCCGATGGGCCACCAGCTCTTCAAGCATATTCGATACGCTTTCGGCCATCAGGATTTGCGAAGCGAAGGCCAGCGCCTCGGCATCGTCACCGCGGTTTTCGGCCTCTTCCTGGAGCACGTCGAGATACTGCACGCGCTTAAGGGTCAGCTCTTCGGTTAGGATAAAGGCGATTTTGGTCGCGCCACACCGGGCCGAGCTGCGACGCTTTGCCGTTTTTCACATGCTGCGACCACTTCGTCGGCGGTCAGATCCTGCTTGGCCACTTTTACCACCGGCGCTCATCGCCGCTGCCTTCATCTCGCAGCTGTCATCGAGCTCGAGCCGCCTGCGCAGCGGCCTTGAGCAGCCAGTCGGTCATCATCGAGCCGGGCGACTGTTTGGTGCCGCGGCAGCCTGGCTATGCCGCCGAGCGCTTCGCGCGGTTTGGCCAGCAGGTTTTCGGCTGGCGGCCGAAGCGTTGTTTACCAGCAGGAAGCCGCTGCGGGTGTTGCATACCGCCAGCGTACGTGCCAGTGCAGGGTAAAGGCGCGCGGCAGCAGATCGTCGGTTACCCTGCTCTTTGAGTTCCTGCTTTTCTTTGCGCGACCGCTGCGGCCTTCGTTGTGGATTTCCTGCACCTTTTCTTCCAAAATGTCGCGGATTACGCCGGCGGGCAGCACTTTTTCGCGCGCTTGAGCGCCACGCTCCAGGTGAAGTCGGCGGAAACACCGGCTCCGCGAAAAAGCCGTGGACGGCGGCAAAGCCCTCGCTGAACCAGTCCAAACCGGTAACCGGCGCAAATTCGGCCTCGCCAGTTTGGCGAGACAGGGTTTCGATATCAGGAGCTGGTTTTGTGAGCGGATAGAAGCTGATTTGTTTGAACCACATGGCGTTTTTCCTTATGAAAATGCGAGAAAAAGGCAGCCTGAAAAGGCTTTCAGGCTGCCTCAAACCAGGGCGCCGCCGTTCAGGCTGCCTGAAAACGGGCGGCGCGGGAACGGGGACTTAGGCCTCAGAAGGGATGGCGGATCAGAATGGTTTCGTCGCGGTCGGGGCCGGTGGAAACGATGGCGATGGGGGCGCCACACTTCTCTCGATGCGCTGCAGATGAGCGGCAGAGCGTTTTTCGGCAGCGCGTCGTAGGATTTGGCGCCGACGGTGGATTCTTTCCAGCCGGGCAGGGTTTCGTAGATCGGCGTGCAGCCTGAAAACTTCGTGGGCGCCGAAGGCGCAGGATGTTGGTGGTGCTGCCGTCGCAGGGTGTAGCCCACGCACAGTTTGATTTCGTCGATGCCGTCCATCACGTCAGGCTTGGTGATGCACATGCCGCTGATGCCGTTGACTTTGGATGGCGCGTTTGGATGCGGCGGCATCAAGAGCCAGCCGCAGCGGCGGCGCGGCTGTTACCGAACCGAACTCGTGCCCGCGCTGTAGCCAAACCAGCGCCCACTTTGTCAAAAAGCTCGGTGGGAAACGGGCCGGAGCCGACGCGGGTGGTGTAGACTTTCACAATGCCCAGCACATAATCGAGCGCCTGCGGCGCATCGCCCGCGCCGGCCGATGCAGCGCCGGCCACGCAGTTGGACGAAGTAACGAAGGGATAGGTGCCGCAGTCGATGTCGAGCAGCGTGCCTTGTGCGCCTTCAAACAGCAGGCGTTCGCCGTTTTGGATTTTGTCGTAGAGCGTGCGAAACATCGGCAAGCATCGGCGGGATGCGGGCGCGGAAGCTCTCAATCACCGCCATCACGCTGTCAAACTCCAGCGGCGCGGCGCCGTGCAGGTGTTCGAGTTGGACATTATGGAAGCGCGAGATTGGCGCGGACTTTTTCCGCCACCAGCGCCATATCGCGCAGATCGTCGGCGCGTACCGAGCGGCGGGCGACTTTGTCTTCGTACGCCGGGCCGATGCCGCGGCTGGTGGTACCGATTTTGCCCTCACCTTTGCTGGCTTCGCGGGCTTGGTCGAGGCGCGATGGTAGGCAAAATCAGCGGGCAGGTGGGGCGATTTTTCAGGCGGCTGGGCCACGCTTTTCACGCCCGCAGCGTCCAATTCGTCGATTTCGCCCAGCAGCGCTTCGGGAAACCACCACGCCCGAGCCGATGTAGCAGTCGATCGTTTCGTGCAGGATACCGCTGGGAATCAGGCGCAGAATGTTTTTGCCGCCCACCACCAGCGTAGTCCCGGCATTGTGCCGCCCTGCAAAGCGCACCACGCCGCCGCACTGCTCGGCCAGCCAGTCCACGATTTTTGCTCTTTTGCCTTCGTCGCCCCACTGCGAGCCGACGACCACTACGTTTTGAGCCATAACTATCCCTTATCTGCGGGATGGCGGAATGCCTTTCAGGCTGCTTTTCCGCCCCGTTTACACAACAACAAGACGGCTTGCCCGTCTTGTTTGGATTCGGCAGGACTTTAACACAAAATAGCGCCGCTTGGCAGCTACCGTAGCGCCCTGCCCCTGCCCTGCGGCAGCCTGAAACGGCGGCTGCGGGACGATGCCCGCAGCGAGTCTCCACAAACTTTTCAGGCTGCCTGCAACTCGGAATCTGCAGGCAGCCTGAAAGTTTCGGTACGGCTGACGGCTTATTGCCGGCGGCCGATGCGGATGTGAGCGCGTCTTCCAAACCTTCCACAAATCGTCGTCGGAGCGGGCTTCGAACTGCTTGCCGTTGAGCGTGATGCGGTTGCGGCGATTTCGAGACGAGTCATCACCGCGCCGTTACTACGCTTAAGATGGCCTTCGCCGATCGCGGTGTCGATGCTGCCTCGCCACCAGCGAGGCGGATGGTATCGGCAACTTCCTGTTTTCCTGCTCGCTGTTGGGGTCTTCGACGGCAAACAGGCTGCGCGCCTGGGTGATGACAGAATTCTTCAATCAACTTCGCGATACGTCCAAATCCAGATCGACGCGCATTTTCTTCACCATATCGGGAAAAAGATTCGAGATCGGCTTTGCTCAAGCCGTCGAAGCTGAGCTGAGCCGCGGCTGTTGACGTGCCCTGCGGTTTGGAACTCAAGCGCTTGATGCGGAACAGCGGGTTGTCGGTAAACAGCGGCGCGCCTTCGTGCGCGCGGCTGCCAATACCTGCTCGCGCGCCTGGTCGCGGTGTATTTGTCCATGGCGATGCGTTGCAGGCTCATATCTGCAGCGCTTTTGGCGTTGAGATGCTCGGCGGCGATGTCGATATTGAGCGGGCCGTATTGGTTTTTCGCCGTAGTTGAGCTTGTCGAGGCAAAACACGCCGCGGCTGTCGATATAGCCGTTTTCTCTTCGGTTTCGGTGCGGTAGCGCTGGGTTTGTCCAGGCTGACTTTTGCTGGGCGGGATGCTCGCCGTTGGGATTGATCGAGGCGCCGATCTGCAGGTCGGTAACCATATTGATCAGCTCGTTCAGGCGCACATTGTGAAATGCTGTCTTTCCACTCGATTTCAAAACGCCCGACTTGGTTTCGGACGAACCGAGCGACAGGCCGTTGCTGCCAGGATAGGTTTTTGGCGGCCACTTCGATCCTCGGCGTTCAGGCTGCCTTTGTCGACCAGCACCGCTTTTGTAAAGCCCGGCAGCGTGAAACGGCTTTTCGGTATTCGGTGAAATTGGCGGCGTAATCGACTTCGGCATCCATGCCTTCCAATCGAGCTTGATGCCGGAGAGCTCTTCATACTCGAAAGGCGCGACTTTTCACCGTATAGCGGCCGCTGCCGTCGAGCTTGATCCACATCAGTGCGCGCTCACCGGCACCTGCTGGCCGAAAAAGCGCGACAGGGTTTTTCTGCACTTCAGGGTCGTACTGGAATTCGGTTTCCACCACCGCGCGTACCGAGAATAAAAACCGTCGGCAAAGGGGTAGTGCTTGACATGGTTGACCATCACCACCGGCTTTTCCAGCACCGTTTTTACATTGTCCGGCAGATAGCCGCCGGATTGGACAGAATTTCGGGATGCACGCGCACCACGGTGGTTTCGGTGAAGTGAACCAGCCGCGCTCATGTTGTGCGACACCATATCGAAGAAAAAGGTATCTGCAGCACGGTGCTGGATTTCGAGCGACTCTTGCGCCTTCATGCCCAAATAATTGGGCAGCACGCCGAACACGCCAAAACCACCAAAACACCACCGCACCCGCGGCCAGGATTTTTCATCGACTTTACCCCGAGACTGTTTGCAAAGAGCAGCATCCATAGCACAAAAGCCCCTGCCCTCTGAGCTTTCAAGCTGCCTGCTGCAGCGGCAACGGCAGCCTGAAAAACACCGGCCGATGCCCTTCGTTACTCGTCTCGCCCCATTGCACTGCACCCATCCGGCGGACGGGAAAGGCAAGTACTCGAGCAGCCTGAAAAGTGCCGGCAACGGTTTACAGGTTATGCAGGAAGTTGTGCAAAGAGACGCGCGCCGCTTTGCCGGAGCGTTCGGGGTGAAACTGCACGCCGTAGAGTTGCCCCTGCTGCACGGCGGCGGAAAGGCGCTGCCGTAGTGGCTTTCGGCGACGGTGCAGGCGCCGACGGCGATGCTGTAGCTGTGGACGAAGTAGAAATGGCTATCCTGCGCGATGCCTTCAAATAGCGGATGTTCGGGCTGGTGGCGGACGGTGTTCCAGCCCATATGCGGCAGCGGCAGGCCGTCTGCGTCGAGTATCGCGGTGCGCGCGGGCGAGGACACCGAGGGCGGGTACGTCGCCTTCGGCGGAGTACTCGCCGAGCAACTGCATGCCGAGGCAGATGCCCAAAAGCGGCTGTTGCGCGCGACGAATGGGGTCGGCAGCGCCGCGCGCGCGATGTTGCGCATGCGCGGCAGCGGTGCCGACGCCGGGCAGGAGCAGTTGTCGGCGGCGGCGAGTGGCGACGGGTCGGCGCTGATGCGGGCACGGCAGCCGAGACGGGCAAAGGCGGCTTTGCACGGAGAAGAGGTTTGGCACAGCCGGTGTCGATGATGATGAGGTTGGGCATGGGTGTCTTTCGGATGGAACGGGTTTCAGAAACGTCATCCCCGCGCAGGGCGAGGACGGCCTTTTGGCCGTAAAAAGCACGCGTAAATCTTGTTGCGGGGAAAAGTCAGCGCCGTCTGAATCAGAGGCAATGTCGGATTCAAGAATCCGGACCTGTATATCGGAACACCCGTATCATAGCAACGACCGCCCGCCGCCGCCCGCATCCGACCAAGGCAAACAACCGTTGCGTAGCTCTCAGGGAGCGGTCGGGCAACCCATCGACACAACCGGACGGTTGCTGACAACACAACCGAATGCAAGGCAGGTTTATGATGAGTACCCAACAATTACGCAGGCATCGACATCGCCAAACGAAACTTCGATTATACGCTTTCGTCTTTCGTCTAAAACCAAAACCGAAACCCAAGAACCCCAAAGGATCGCCCATACCGTCGAATACCTTAAAAACACAAGGTCGCCTCGTCGTCGCGCGAAAGCACCGGCGGTCTCGAAGTCCCCGCCGCCAAAGCCATCCACCGTGCAGGCATAGCTGTGATTATCGCCAACCTCGTCAGACGCATCAGTTTGCCCAATCACGGTCGCTGACCAAAACCGATGCCAAAGATGCCAAAATGCTCGCCTTCTTCGCACAGATGACGGCACAGAAAGAAGGTTGGCAAACCATGTCTACCAGCCGCCCACCGAAGCGGGAAGAAGTGTTGAAGCATTGGTTAACCGCCGCAACCAACTGGTGGATATGCGGACTGCCGAGGAAAACCGTCTGCATCAGGTTCACGAAACGCAAGTCGAAAGCGTCAAAACAACTGATTGCCCATTTTGACCGGCTGATTGACGAATTGGACAAACAAATCGACGACCACACCCACACGCATTTTGACGGCAAAAACCAGTGGCGGAACAAATCAAAAGGCATCGGTTCGATAACGACGGCTACGCTGATGGCGATGTTGCCCCGAATTGGGACGGCTGTCGCACAAACGGATAGCGAGTTTGGTCGGTAGTGCACACCGAGGGAGAGCGGGAAACCAAACCAAAAGCCGCTGCTTCGGCGGAAGGTCTGCGGTGCGTAAGGCGCTGTATATGGCTACCATCGCGGTAGCGACACGTTTTTGAACCGCTTATTCGGGATTTCTATCAGCGCCTGCTGTCCAAGGGTAAGCTGTATAAGGTTGCCGTTACGGCATGTATGCGCAAACTGCTGACGATATTGAATGCCCGGATGCGTGATTACTTTGTCAAAAACGATACCACCGAAAAATGGTATCCAAAACGGCTTGATTTGAGTTTTTGCATTTTTGCCCGACGGGGTGAAAAATACAGTTGCTACGCTTGCTGCAGGGGTGGGAGTTTTCGCTGGGTTTGTCGCTGCGCGAGTGCACACTCCCCTCACTCCCAACCCTCCCCGCTTCGCAGGGAGGTATATCTGTTCACAACACCCCTTGCTGCTCAGCAGCTCGCCGCCTTCGATACGGATGGCCTGGCGCAGGGTGCGACCGAAGGCTGGAACACGCTTTCGATTTTGTGGTGGTCGTTGCGGCCTTTTGCGGCAAGGTGCAGGGTCACATCAGGCTTTTAGCTGAGCGAGTAGAAGAAGTGTTCGGTCATTTCGGTGGCAAAGCCGCCAACCTGTTCGCGTTTGAATTCGGCTTTGAGCAGCAGTAGGGGCGGCCGGAGAGGTCGAGCGTGCATTTGGCGCGGCATTCGTCCATCGGCAGGACGAAGCCGAAGCGGGCGATGCCGCGTTTGTCGCCCAGCGCTTGGCGCAGCGGCGCTCGCCGAGGGCGAGGGCGGTGTCTTCGATGCTGTGGTGTTCGTCGATGTGCAGGTCGCCCGCGCAGTCGATGTTCATCTGGAAGCCGCCGTGGGTGGCGATTTGGTCAAGCATGTGGTCGAAGAAAGCCGATGCCGGTGCGGATGTGGTTGATGCCGGCGCGGTCGAGGTCGAGGCTGATGCGGATGTCGGTTTCACGGGTTTGGCGGTGCACGTCGGCACGGCGCGGCGCTCGCTCGGTCGCGGCTACGGGCAGCAGTTTTTCGGCGATGTGCGCCCAGCCGAGGTGGTCGGGGTGGTAGCGCAGACCGGTGATGCCGAGGTTTTTGTGCCAGTTGCGAGGTCGCTGTCACGGTCGCCGATGACGTAGCTGTGCGCGGGGTCAAAGCGCGAGGCGGCGATTTCGTCGCGCAGCAGGCCGATTTGCGGCTTGCGGCAGGTGCAGCCGTCTTCAGCGCGGTGTGGGCAGATGTACACCGCGTCGAAGCGGATGCCTTGTGAGGCGAAGGTTTCCAGCATTTTGTTGTGCGGCGTGTCGAAGCTCGCCTGCGGGAAGCTGGCGCTGCCGAGGCCGTCTTGGTTGCTGACGATGACCAGGCGGTGAGTGGGTTTGCAGGCGCAGTAGCGCGGGATGACGTCGCGCTCAAGCGCAGTTTTTCTAAGCTGTCGATTTGGAAGTCGGTTTTCGGCTCGTCGATGAGGGTGCCGTCGCGGTCGATGTAGAGGGTTGGGCGGGTCATGGGTTTTGCTCCAGTTGGCGCAGGGCGCGGATGAGGGTGTCGTTTTCGGCATGGCTGCCGACGGTGATGCGGATGCAGTTGGCGAGGCCGTGCGCGTTTTCTGGCTGCGCAGGATGATGCCGCGCTGCCACAGGGGCTGGAACACGGCGGGGCCGTCGCCAAAGCGGGCGAGCAGGAAGTTGGCGGCGCTTGCGTAAACTTCGCGCACCAGCGGGCTTTTGTTGTAGGGCGGCTTGCAGGGCGGCGCGCGCTCGGCGAGGGTGTTCGCCACCCGCTGCCGTGCATTTGCGCGAGTCCCGCTGCCTGCGTACGCGCGCGGCGATGTCGGCGACTGGTGTCGGAATGGGATAGGGGCGATGATTTTTCGCCAACAGGCCGATGAGTTCGGGATTGGCGAGGACGAAGCCGCAGCGAATACCCGCCAGCGCGTGCGCTGGATAGGGTGCGGATGAGGGCAAGGTGCGGTTGGCGCGGCAGTTCGCCGGCGAGGGTGTCGGCAGCGCCGTATTCGATGTAGGCCTCGTCAATGACGACGATGGCACGACCGCGCGTCATGGCGAGCAGCGCGTCGAGGTCAGCGCGGTTGAGGCGGGTTGCCGCTGAGGTTGTTGGGGTTGCAGATGAAGATGAGTTTGACCGGCTGGCTGTCGAGTGCGTGTGCGATGGCAGGCAGGTCGAGCTGGAAATTGGCACGTTGCGGCACGGTGAGCGCGCTAACGCCGTTGGCAGCGGCAGAGACGGCATACATACCGTGGGTGGGCGGGCAGTAGATGAGGCGCGTCGCGGCGGGTTGGCAGAAGGCGCGCACCAGCAGTTCGATGCCTTCGTCGCCGCCGCGTGTGATGAGTACGTTTTCCGCCGGTACTTGCGCGTAGCGGGCGTAGGCGGCGAGCACTGCTGCGGCTGCGGTTCGGGGTAGCGGTTGAGCGCGGTGCAGGCAGCCTGAATGTCGGGGGCGGTGGGGCTTCGTTGGCATTGAGCCACGCTTCGCCCCGCGCCGCCGATGCTGCGCGCGGATTGGTGAGGGGATGAGGTCGCGCAGTTCGGCGCGGGCGAGTTGGGGATGCTGGGCATGGTTGTGTCCTTTGTTGGTTGGTTTGGCATGCGGGTAGCGGGGTTTTAGTCGCTGCGCGGCGGTGTTTACTGCCCCCACTCGAGCCCTCCCCCACGGGGAGGGAGCCGTTCTGCTGGGTTTTGTCGCTGTGTGGTGCTCATTCCGCGCCTCCTTCGCTGTTGGCAGGGGCAATGTGTGCCGTTTGTAAGGCGACGAGGCGCACGGATACGGCGTTTTTTGTGCGCGTCGAGGTGTTCGGCGGCGGCGAGTTGTTCGACGGTCGCCGCCAGCGCGGCGAAGCCTTGCAGGGCTGAGTTCTTGCACGGTCATGCGTTTGCTGAAGTCGGCGAGGCCGAGGCTGGAATGGGTTTTGCTGTAGCCGTAGGTGGGCAGGACGTGGTTGGTGCCGCTGGCGTAGTCGCCCATGCTTTCGGTGAATAGGCGCCGAGGAAAATAGAGCCGGCGTTGTCTAATTCTGGCAAGAGCGCGCGCGGGGCAGCGGTTTTGTACGATGAGGTGTTCGGGCGCGTAGGCGTTGCTGATGGCGACGCATTGCGCGAGGTCGGCGGCGATGATGATGCGGCTATGTGCCAGCGCTTGCCGGGCGGCGGCGGCGCGCGGCAGGGCGGCGAGTTGCGCGGCGGTTTCTTGTGCGACTTGGCGAGCGAGTTCGCGCGAGGGCGTAACCAGCATCACTTGGGAATCCCGCGCCGTGTTCGGCTTGGGAGAGCAGGTCGGCGGCGACAAAGGCGGGGTTGGCGGCTTCGTCGGCGATGATTAACACTTCTGATGGCCCGGCGGGCATGTCAATGGCGGTGCCGCTTTGTTGTACTTGCCGCTTGGCTTCGGTTACGTAGGCGTTGCCGGGGCCGAAGATTTTTCGGCTTTGGGGACGCCGCCGCTGCCGCAGGCGAGGGCGAACACTGCCTGCGCGCCGCCGATTTGATAAACGCTGTCGATGCCGCACAGCCGCGCGGCGTAGAGATTTCGTCGGCTATCGGCGGCGGGCTGCACAGGGTGATGCGGTGGCAGCTGGCGATTTTGGCGGGCACGGCGAGCATTAGCACGGTGGAAATAAGGGGCGCTGCCGCCAGGGATGTAGAGGCCGACGCTGGCGATGGGGCGGGTGATTTGTTGGCAGCGCACGCCCGCTTGGGTTTCGATGTCGATTTCCACCGGGATTTGCGCGCGGTGGAAGCGCTCGATGTTGGCTTTGGCGGTCTGCATCGCGCTTTTCAGGCTGTTGGAAACGCGGGCGCTGGCGGCGTCAATGGCCTCGCTGGCGACGGCGAGGCTGGCAAGACGGACGCCGTCGAAGCGTTCGGTTAAAGCCAACAGGGCATCGAGGCCGCCGGTACGCACTTGTTCTTGTATTGCGGCGACGGCAGCGCGGATGTTGGCGTCGTTGTTTTTGTGCGGGGCGGCGTAAGGCGGCAGCCGCGTTCGGCTTCGTTCAGTTCGTTCCAATTCAGGGGTTTGCATGGCGGTATCCTCAAGCAAGCATTTTTCGATGGGCAGCACCAGTATTGAGCTGGCGCCGACGGCTTTGAGCTGTTCCATCGTTTCCCAAAAGAGGTTTTCTTGGCTGACCATGTGCAGCGCGACGTGGCTGCTGTCGTGGGTGAGCGGCAGGATGGTCGGGTTTTCCACGCCGGGCAGCAGCGCGACTACCGCTTCGACTTTGTCTTTGGGTGCGTGCAGCGCGATGTATTTCGACTCGCGCGCCTGCGCCACGCCCCTGGATGCGGGTGAGCAGCCGCGCTGCCAGCGCCCGGTTTCTGCGGCAAGCGCGCCGGCGCGTTGTATCAGGCAGGCGTTAGGGCGGTACACGGTTTCCACTTCGCGCAGGCCGTTGGCTTCCAGCGTCGCCCCCGATGAGACTAAATCGCAGACCGCATCCGCCAGTCCCGCGCGTGGCGCGACTTCCACCGCGCCGCCGAGCAGGCAGGTTTTGTAGGCGATGCCGCACGTTTCCATGAAGCGCTTGAGCGGTTGTGGGTGTGAGGGTGGCGATGCGCCGCCCTGCCAAATCTGCCGCGTCGCGGTAGGGTTTCGTCGCGCGGGATAGCCAGCGCCAGGCGGCAGCCGCCGAAATCGAGACGGCGCAGCAGGGGTGTAATCCGCCGTTTCACCGGCTGCAAGCCGCGCCAGTTCTGCTTCTTCCAGCACGTTTTCGCCCAAGATGCCCCAATCGACGACGCCGTCAAAGACCAGGCCAGGAATGTCGTCAGTCGCGCACGCGCAGGATGTCGATGGGCAGATTTTCTGCGTAGGCGAGCAGGCGCTCACCCGCTGAAGTTGATTTTTGACGCCGCATTGTTTGAGCAGGCTCTGCGATTCGCTGCTCAAGCGGCCGGATTTCTGCATCGCAATGCGCAGGCGTGGGGAGTTGGGGTTGGCAGTCATGGTTTCTCCTTTGGGATTTTTAAAACAAAAAACGCAAAACCTTTCGGGTTCAACAGAACTTCCGAAAGGTTTTTGCGTATGAAAACTAGAATATTGCCGCACGCTCCGGAAGCCTAATCTTCCGGATACAGCTCAGCACCCGAAAGACTAATCAGGGGTGGTGATGGTGGCGGACGGCGGCAATCAGATACATGGTGTTTTTCGCTTGTGTGATGGGTTGAAGTGTTTTTACGGTAAACCAAAGCGGCGCTGATTGCAAGGCTTACGCGCAAAAGGGTAAGAGTAGTTAGTTAATGTGTTGATATTTAAAAATATGAAAAATGTTTTTCGCAGCCGTTTTACTGCTTTTCAGGGCAGCCTGAAAGCCGTTTTCGCGCATCTGCCGCTTTGTCGGCCGGCACTTGGGCGGGCGGTTTCGGCTATAATCGCGCCTTTTTCACCGCCGCTTTCAGGCGGCCTGAAAGCGGTTTTAGCAAACGTTTATGAATGATTTTTCCGTGTTCGATACCGTTTGCGAGCGGCTGCTGCATGCACACGGACTGAGTGCCGAAAACCTGTACGCCAGCCTTGATTTGATCGGCGCCCACCATGTCGATTATGCCGACATCTACTGCCAGCGCACCGCGTTCGAGAGCTGGCATCTGGAAGAAGGCATGGTCAAGTCCGGCAGTTTTCAGATCGACCAGGGCGTGGGCGTGCGGGCGGTTTCGGGCGAGAAAACCGCTTTTTGCCTATGCCGACAGCCTGACCGATGCCGCCGTGCGCCGCGCCGCCGAAACGGTGCGCGTAATCGGCGCGGCGGGCAACAACCGTCCGGTGCGCGTGCCGCTGCAAAAAGTGGCGGCCGCCCCATCCACGGCGATGCCGACCCGATTGCCAGCCTCGATTCACCCGCCAAAGTGGCGCTGCTGCAAAAGTTGAAGCGCTGGCCAAAGCCGCCGACCCGCGCATCGTGCAGGGTTATGGCCGGGCTGACCTGCGAATACGATTTGGTCTATATCGCCCGTCTCGACGGCCGCCACGCTGCCGACATCCGCCCACTGGTGCGCCTGAGCGTAACCGTCATCGCCCAGCAAAAACGGCCGTCGCGAACAAGGCAGCGGCGGCGGCGGCGGCCGCTTCAATTTGGACTATTTCGGCGACGCGCAAATCAAAGCTATGTTAATCACGCCGTCAAACAGGGCGCTGGTCAATCTCGAATCCCGCCCCGCCCCGCTGTGAAATGACCGTCGTTCTCGGCAGCGGCTGGCCGGGCGTGCTGCTACACGAAGCGGTGGGGCACGGTTTGGAAGGCGATTTCAACCGCAAACAAACCAGCGCCTTCTCCGGCAAACTCGGCCAGCGCGTCGCCGCCCCGGCGTTACCGTCGTCGATCAGGGCAACCTTGCCGAGCGGCGCGGCTCGCTCAATATCGACGACGAAGGCAACGAAACCCGCCGCAACGTCCTAATCGAAGACGGCATTCTCACCGGCTATATGCAGGGACGAAACCAACGCCCGCCTGATGGGCATGCCGGTAACCGGCAACGGCCGGCGCGAAAGCTACTCGTCAATCGTGCTGCCGCGCATGACCAACACCTTTATGGAAAACGGCAGCCCGACCCGCAGGAAATCATCGCTTCCATCGACAAAGGCATCTACGCCGTCAATTTCGGCGGCAGCTAGGTCGATATCACCAGCAACAAATTCGTCTTTTCCGCCTCCGAAGCGTGGTGGGTGGAAAAAGGCAAACTGCAGTATCCGGTCAAAGGCTCGACCATCGTCGGCAGCGGCCCCGAAGTGCTCAAACACGTTTCGATGATCGGCAACGACAGCACGCTCGACACCGGCGTCGGCGTCTGCGGTAAAGACGGCCAAAAGCGTGCCGGTAGGCGTCGGCCAGCCCACCCTGCGCATCGATGCGGGATTAACGGTCGGCGGCAGCGAGGGCATAAACCGTCAAACACGGCAAAAGGCAGCCTGAAAAGTTTTCAGGCTGCCCTTTTTCCCTGCTTCGCCCCACCTGCAGCAAACCAGCCTTTGCCGACAAGCGCCCTACCCTCTTTCAGGCTGCCTGAAAGCCAAAGCAGCCTGAAGACCGGAAAAACAGCTTTCAGGCTGCTTTGGTTTTACTGGTGCGGTCGGCGGATAGGGTTTTCAGGCTGCCTGCAAACGCGGGCGGCGGTTTATACGGTTGGCAGCTGTTCGCCGCGGTCGGTGATCAGGATTTTTCCGGCCAGCGCAGGGGCGGCGAGGCGGTAGGCGGAGTGCTGGGGGCGATGTGGCGCTTGCGTTCGCGCCAGCGGGCGCCGACGGAGAAGTCGCAGCCAGAACACTTTGCCGCCGGCGCCGTGCCAGTGGTGCGGCGGCACGGTAAACATTTCGCTGCGGCGGGGCGCGGCTTCGCCCTGCCACGGTCGCCAATAGTGGCCCGATAACCACGGCGGCGCTGGCGGTATAGCGAGTTCCACCACGGCTCGCGCACGGAAAAGCGCCAGCACATCGCCGGCAAAAACAGGGGCGGCGGCGGGGGTTTCGGGGCCTGCAGGTCAGCATCCGCAGCGGATTGGCGCCGTTGCGGTAAACGTCGTGGGCGGCGGTGGCGGTCAGCAGCGGCAGTTTGGCGGCAGGGTCGTCGAACAAATGGGCGTAGCGGCGCTGCTCGTCGAGATAGTCGTCGTACCACGGGGCGTGGCGGATGCAGCGGCAAAGGTCGTCTTCCCATTCCTGGTAGAGATCGGCGAGGGTTTTCGCTGCGGCGCCCGGCGCACGGTTTCGACGGCTTTGTCCTGCCAGGCGGCATGGACGATGCGCAAATCGCTGCGTTCGAGCAGCAGCGGCTGTGCGCGAGAAGAAATCGAGTATGCGGACCGTGTTCGCCGGTAGGCAGGGTTTGCCACGGGGCGTAATTGCGCCCGTCCCGTTCGCTGCGTTCGGCGAAAAACCAGCCGGAGCCGTCTTTGGCTTCGCCGGTGAGCAAATTGGCTTCGTGGTTGCCGAGCACCATATGGGCGCGGTAGGCGGCGCAGGCGGCCATTACCCATGCGAAAACCGCGGGCGAATCAGGGGCCGCGGTCGGCCAAATCGCCGACAAATACCAGCCGCCGGCCGGCAGGGATGGCTGCCGTTGTCGCGGTAGCCCAGATGATCGAGCAGCTCGGTCAGGGCGTCAAAATGGCCGTGGACGTCGCCGATGATGTCGAGTTTGCCTGCGAGCGGGTTGTCGGTAAGCATGGGATGGGGAAACGGAAAGGGTTTTCAGGCTGCCTGATTGCACGGAAAAACAGCCTTTCGGGCTGCCTGAAAGGCTGTGCGGCGGGCTGCGGGGCGGTTTGCATTGGGTGTTGTCAGAAAGCGGTATGGCTACTTTGCAGCGTAAAAGCCCCGCAATACCAAATGTAAACAGCCCCTAGCCCAGCTTGGTTTTTTCAGATACATCGATACGCCTTCGCTGATGCCGGCCGCCATTTTGCGGCGGAACGCGGTTTCGGACAACAGTTTTTCTTCGGTGGGATTGGACACAAAGGCCAGTTCGACCAAAATCGAGGAATATCCAGCGAGCGCAAAACAACAAAATTGGCCTGCTCGACCCGCCCTTGGTGCAGGCGGTGGCGGCGGCCGAGCTGGCCGAGCACTAGATTGCCGAGACGGCGGCTGTCGTTGGCGGTCTGGCTTTGCAGCATATCGGTTAGCACGACATTGACTTCTTTATTTCGGTTTTGCGGCAGGCCGTCAACCAGATCGGCATCGTTTTCCTTTTTCCGCCAGCTTGCGCACGGCTTCGCTGTTGGCCTGCCCCCACATAAAGAACATCACTGCCGCTGGCCCGCCTGCTCAGGGCGGAATTGGTATGGATGGAAACAAACAGATCGGCTTTTGGCCTGCCGCGCTTTCTGGCGCCGATCGCGCAGCTGGATAAACTGGTCGTCGTTGCGGGTAAGGAATACGCGGTAGCCCTGCGCTTCCAGCAGCTTCGCGTTTCTTTGGCCACCGCCAGCACCACGTCTTTCTCGCGCACGCCGTTGGGACCGATGGCGCCGGTATCTTTGCCGCCGTGGTCGGGATCGAGCATGATGATTGGACGGCGCTTGCTGACCGGCTGGCCGGCGCCAGCTCGGCGGGGCGGCAGGCGCAACGCTATCGCGCTCTTTCGCCTTATCCTGGGCGGCGGGCGCGGCTTTGCGGCTGTGTTTTTTGCGCCAGATCGCCGATGGGATCATCGGCTGCCGCAGCGCGCCGCAGCCGCGGCGGGAGCAACGGCAGGGGCAGGCGCGGCGGCATTAGGCGTCGTCAGTTCGACTTGCAGCAGGTGCTTTTTGGCCGTCGGCCAGCGGGCTGTTGCTGACGGCAACCTGCGCCTTGCCGCGCAAATCGGCCACCAGCCGCACGGTGCGTTCGTCTTTTTGCCGATGCGGATGCCGGCAATCAGCGGATCGTTGGCGCGAACCTGGCCGGCAAGCGCAGACAAAACCTTATTCGGTACAACGTCTTCAATATCGACCACCAGCCCTGTTTGGCGTATCGAGCATAAAGTAGCGGTAGCGCACGCTACCGGCGGTTTCGATGGCCAGACGGCTGCGGCCTTTGCCGCTGGTAAGCTGGCGGACAGGATATCGGTAGCAGCAAACAGATTGCCGCTGAAACCCAGCAGCAAACCGCCGGCCGACCACATCAATAATCTGCGGCGACTGATGCCCGCCATAACTCCACTCCTTCTTCTGCCGCCGCACTCAAAGCCGACACCGAGCAGCGGCGGCCGCCTTCTCGGTGCGCAAATCAAAAACGTAATCGGCCGCGGGCACAAACTCTCCGCCCTGCAAAAGGGCCATTCGATCAGACAAATGCTGTTGTCCGCAAACAAATCGTCCAAGCCCGCGTCTTCCCATTCCGACGGATCGGCAAAGCGGTACAAATCAAAATGGTGCAACACCCTTTCCTGTGGCAGGCGGTAGCTTTCCACCAGCGCGTAAGTCGGGCTTTTGACTGTGCCGCGGTGGCCGAAACCGTGCAGCAGGCCGCGGGTAAACGTGGTTTTGCCCGCGCCCAGATCGCCCTGCAGATACACCACGCAGGGCGCGCGCAGCAGCTGCGCCCAAGCGCCGCCCAAAGCAAGGGTGGCGGCTTCGTCGGGAAGAAAAACGCTGGGTGGCGGCAAATCGGCCATACGGGTTTCCATCGGTTTTTGGTGCGGCTGCGACACCGGCATCGGTTTGTTTTTGCCCGCGACACAAACAGCGGCGGGCGGGAAAACATATTTTCAGGCTGCCTGAAAGCCGGTTTTCATATTTTTCAGGCTGCCTTTGCGAAGCTAAAACGCCCAAACGGCTGTGCAGAACGTCTCTGCCCGCCTGACGGCATGGGCAGCGGCGGCGGGCAGCGAATTTATTTTTGGCAAAACCCTGCTGCTGGAAGAAACGGCAGCAGACCGGGCGCACTTCGGTGCACAGATTGGCGCGGATTTGGTCTTGCCAGCTCAAATCGAGATTGCTGCGGTCTTTATAGTATTTTTCACGACTTCGTCGTAAGCCGCCAGCTCGGCATCTTCAGCCCTCACGGTAGCGGTTTTCGCTCATTACCACCTGCAGCGGCAAACGCGGACGCTGGCCGGGATCGTGGTCAGGGATAACCCAGGCACATGCCCACCAGCGGCACCACGCCGTGCGGCACTTCGAGAATGCGCGCCAGCGTCGGCAAATCGTTGCGCAGGCTGCCGATAAACACGCCGCCCAAGCCGAGCGATTCGGCGGTCAGCAGCACGTTTTGCGCGAAAATGCCGGTATCGACGGCGCCAATCATCATCACTTCGATCCAATCGATCTGGGCATCGGGCGCCAGGCGCAGATGACGCGAAGCGTCGGCGCAGAACACCAGAAACTCGGCGCAGTTTTCCACATAATGGTGCCCCATCTTGCCTTTTGTAGGCGTTGGCGCAGATTTCGCGGATGGCGGCGCGCTTGGCCGGATCGGTAACACGGATCACGCTCACCGCCTGCATATAGCTGGAGTGGACGCCATCTGGGCCGGCGGTAATAATCTGCTCCAGCACGGCGGCGGGAATCGGGTCGGTTTTTGAATTTGCGGATGGAACGGTGCGCGAGTGCGGTTTGCAGTGCGGCTTGGCTGTTCGCGGATTACTCCTCTGGCGGATGGTAGGGAAAGATAAGGGCTGCGGCGGTTTTTTTCAGGCTGCTTTTGGCTTTCAGGCTGCCTGTGCCGGCGGATTGATCTCGCTGCCGTCGGCGCGCAGCAGTTTGGGCATTTTGCCTTCTTCGATAACGCCTTTACCCACCACAACCTTGTTCACATCCTTCCAGTCCGGCAGGTGGTACATGGTGTCAAGCAAGGCGCGTTCCATAATCGATCTCAGGCCGCGGGCGCCGGTTTTGCGCTCCATTGCCTGCCGCGCGATGGCCGACAGCGCTTCGGCGTCGATTTCCAATTCGGCGCCCTCCATCGCAAAACAGGCTTTGGTATTGTTTTGACCAGTGCGTTTTTCGGCTCGGTCAGGATATTGACCAGCGCCGCTTCGTCCAGTGCTTCGAGCGTGGCGATTACCGGCAGGGCGGCCGATCAGCTCGGGAATCAGGCCGGGATTTGATCAAATCTTCAGGTTCGACGGTTTTCAAACAGTGCGCCGATATCGGCGTTTTTCATCCTTACTGTGGACGGTGGCGCCGAAGCCGATGCCTCCTTTTTTCGGTGCGCTGGCGGATGACTTTTTCCAAACCGGCAAAGGCGCCGCCGCAGATAAACAGGATATTGGTGGTATCAACATCGATAAACTGCTGGTTCGGATTGCGGCGCCCGCCCTGCGGCGGCACGCTGGCCACGGTGCCTTCGATCAGCTTCAGCAGCGCCTGCTGCACGCCCTCGCCCGATACGTCGCGGGTAATCGACGGGTTGTCGCTCTTGCGCGAGATTTTTGTCGATTTCGTCGATATAAACAATGCCCTGCTGCGCTTTTTCCACGTCAAAATCGCATTTGCCCAAGAGCTTGGTGATGATTTGCTCGACATCCTCGCCGACATAGCCCGCTTCGGTAAGCGTGGTGGCGTCCGCCATCACAAAGGGTACGTTCAGCCGCCGCGCCAGACTTTTGCGCCAGCAGGGTTTGCCCGAGCCGGTGGGGCCGATCAGCAGAATATTGGATTTGAGAGTTCGACATTGCCGGCGGACTTGGGTTGGCGCAGGCGTTTGTAATGGTTGTACACCGCCACCGCCAGCGATTTTCGCGCCCTGCTGGCCGATTACGTATTCGTCCAGCTGCGCCGTCAGCTCGGCGGGCGTCGGCAGGGGCGCCGCCGGCAGCGGTGGTAAGCACGGCAGACTCGGTCTGCTCGCTGAGAATCAGATGGCTGCAGTCGAGCACGCATTCGTCGCAGATAAAGCCTTTTTCGCCTTCAATCAGGTGTTTGACTTCGTGTTCGGGCTTGCCGCAAAAACGAGCAGTTACGGTCTTTTTGTCCATTATCATTTTGTCCCATATCGAATTTTGTTCTACGAACCGCCGCACGAAGGCCGCGGCGCAAAGCGAGGCGAGTATAAAGGCAGCCTGAAAAACTCAATCGCAGCACAGGCGCGCCGCCGCCCGCCGTTACAGGGTTTTTCAGGCTGCCCTGCCGCTGCCGCCTGCCCCTGATTTGGGCTATAATGCCGCCTTTTCAACCCGCCCCCTGCCGCCATGTTTTTCCCTGCGCCCCGCACTTGCCGACGATGCCGCCGCCCTGGCGGCTTTGGACTAGCCTGTGCAACCCGAAACCGTGGTCTGCCGGCCAGTTTCAGGCTGCTTTGGATGAAGCGCACACCCAGGTGTGGCTGGCGGAAACGCCCGCCGGCTGCGCCGGCTTTTATCGTTTGGCAGCAGCTGTTTGACGAAGCCGAACTGCATCTGATTGCCACCGCGCCGGCGCAGCAGCGGCGGCAGGGCATCGCCACGGCGCTGCTGGCGCAGATGTTTCAGGCTGCCGGACTGCGGCGGGTGTTTCTCGAAGTGCGCGCCGGCAATCTGGCGGCGCAGGCGCTCTACCGCCGCCACGGTTTTGCCGATTTGGCTCGGCGGCGCGCTTATTACGGCGACGAAGACGCGCTGGTGATGGAGAAGCTATGTTAGACGCCCGCTATGTCCATCTGCACGAAGCCTTGGGACTGGGGCCGATGTGGCTGCCGGCGTCCGCCCGCATCAGGCAGCCTGAAAAGCCGGAAGCCGATGCCGGCGGCAACGCCGATGCGCCGCAGCACCCAAGCAGCCTGAAAAACCGCCGCGCACAAAGGTTCAGGCTGCCGCCCCAACCCGTCCCGCCGCTGCCGCCCAGCATGCAGACGGTGCCGGCTTTGCCGAAACGCCGCGGTGCCTGCCCGTACCCCGGCGCCCCGCCACCCGCGCCCCGCAAACAACTACCGCGCCCAACTCGCCGCGGCTGGCCGCCCTGCAGCGTGTCGGCAGCACCACGCTCGAGCCGGCGCGGCCGCCGCCGTCCAAGAAAGCCCAGCCGCCACGCCAACGGTCGAACACTATCTCGAACGCCTTGCCGGTACCGCGTACCGGCCGCGCGGCTGATGGTGCTGAGCGTCTGCCCGTCGCCCGCCGATGGGCCGCCCGCCGCCTGTTTAGCGGTGCCGAAGGCGAACTGCTCGATAAAATGCTCGCCGCCATCCGCCTGTCGCGCGAAGACAGCTATCTGAGCTGCTGGCTCAAAGGCCTGCCTGACTTCCGCCCGCAACCGGCCGCAGAAGACGTGGCCGCCGCCGCCGCCCGCGTGGATGCCGAGTTCCGCCTCGCTGGCGCCCGCGCGCTGCTGCTGATGGGGCGTTTTTCGAGCGCGACGACGTGCGCGACCACCTGCAGCGCATCGCCCCCGACGTGCCGCATTTTTACATCGACCACCCGCAGCAGATGCTGCACAAGCCCCAGCTCAAACGCAAGGCTTGGGAAGGGTTGCAAAAACTTCAGGCTGCCCTTTAGAAATGCCCGCCGCCCTAAACGGCACAGCACCCGTTTCAGGCAGCCTGAAACCAATTTTTCCGCCGGCTGCTGCCGGCTTTCGCCAACTTTACGAGGATTGAACCATGAAATTTCTGAAACTCAGCGAACAAAACGTTGCCGGCAAAACCGTGCTGATCCGCGCCGACCTGAACGACGCCGATCAAGACGGCTCGCATCAGCGACGACACCCGCATCCGCGCCCTCGCTGCCCTCCATCCGCTACTGTCTCGACCGCGGCGCCGCGGTAATTGTGATGACCCATCTCGGCCGCCCGACCGAGGGCGAGTTCCACCCCGAAGACGACGTTACTCCCGTCGCCCGCCAGCTCGGCGCCCTGCTGGGCAAACGGGTGGCGGTGCTCAAAAGACTGGCGCGACAGCCCGCCCAAACTCCACGCCGGCGAAATCGCCATGCTGCAAAACGTGCGCATCAACCCCGGCGAAAAGAAAAATGACCCCGCGCTGGGCAAAGCCCTATGCCGCGCTGGCCGACGTGTTCGTCAACGACGCCTTCGGCACCGCCCACCGCGCCCAGGCGTCCACCGAAGCGGTTGCCGCCGCCGCACCGCTGGCGCTGGCTCGGCATCCTGCTGAGCCGACGAATTGGACGCGCTGGGCGAGCGCTGCGCGACCCCGCCCGCCCGCTGGTGGCGATTGTTGCCAGCAGCAGGTTTCGACCAAACTCACGGTGCTGGAAAACCTGGCCGACAAAGTCGATCAGCTGATCGTTGGCGGCGGCATCTGCAACACCTTTTTGCTGGCGCAGGGCAGCTTTCATCGGCAAATCGCTGCCGAGCCCGATTTGGTTGACGAAGCGATCATCGCCAAAATGGCAGCCAAAGGCGCGCAGTACCGCTCTACCGATGTGGTCTGCGCCAAAGAATTTGCCGCGAGACGCCGCAGCCGAAACCAAATCCATCGACGACGTGGCCGACGACGACGCGATTCTCGACATCGGCCCGCAATCGGCCGCCGTGCTCGCAGACATCGTCAAAAAAGCCGGCACCGTGGTATGGAACGGCCCGGTGGGCGTGTTTGAATTCGACCAATTCGCCGACGGCACCAAAGTGCTGGCCAAAAGCCGACTGCCGACAGCGCCTTCTCGATTGCCGGCGGCGGCGGCATGCTGGCGGTACGTCGCCAAATACGGCATCGGCGAACAGGTCGGCTACATCTCCACCGGCGGCGGCGCCTTCCTCGGAGTTTCTCGAAGGCAAAGAACTGCCCGCCGTCGCCGCGCTGGCACGCTTTGCCGACTAAAAAGGCAGCCTGAAGCCTAAAAACCGGCTTTCAGGCTGCTGAAGAGTCTCTCTGAACAGCGAAAAACCAAATCCGCCGCATAAAAAGCAGCCTGAAAACGTGTCAAACGCTTTTCAGGCTGCTTTTTATATTACCAACGGCGGCGGTTAGAAGCCGGACATTTCGCGGTTGAGTTTGGCGGCTATGTCGTCCACCAGACCCATCACTTCAAAAAGTATCGCCCTCGCTGCCGAGCATGACGATGGTGGTGGTGTCAGGATTTTCGTTTTTCGGTTCCAAACGCAGAATCTGGTTGGTATTCACAAAGATGCGGTGTCCGTGAACATTGACTAATTCGGTTAAAGCAGCCACTGGCTGCAGCCCCTCGGATGACGGTGTTGGTCGGATTGTGCAAAAAGTGCGCGATGATATATTTTTGCCCTGTCTGCGCAAGTAAAAACATTGATTAAACCCATAAAAGCAAAGATAAAAACCGGAAAAGTGTCGCATGCCGCCGACTTTTTCAGGCTGCATTTTGCTGCGGGCAGCCTGAAAAACCGAGTTTTGACTCAGGCGGCCCGGCGGCGGCGAAAAAGGCTTGCTCTGCCACCATGCGCCGCGGTTGCGGGCAGCCTGAAAAGCCGTCCGGCCGGATGTCCAGACTGATGGCGCCCTGGGTGTCGGTGCGCAGCAGGCGGATGCGGTGGCGCAGGCGCAGCTGTACTCGGGGTGCGGGTGTTTGAAGGAATTGGCAAAACCGCTGCTGTCCACGGCAAGCTCGCGCGCGACGGTGTTGAGAAAAGGCGCTGCCGCATGGCGGCGGCTGCCGTGGTGGCCGAGCACCAGAATCTGGCTGTGGATATCGCTGCCGTAGCGCTGCAGCAGCGCCTCTTCGCCCTAAAGCCCAAGTCGCCGGTAATCATCAGCGCCTGCGTGCCGTACACCGCGCGCAGCACGCAGCTGGCGTCGTTGTCTTCGCCTTTTTGCGGCGGCGGGGTAACAAACTCGAACAGCACGCCGTCGGCCTGCCAGCGGACGCCGTCGCGGCAGTAGCGCGCCTGCGGGTAGAACTCGGGCTGCCCCGCCCACAGCGCTCCGACGGCAAACTGCCGCGCCAGCGCGGGATAACCGCCGTCGTGGTCGTTGTCGTGGTGGGAGGCACCAGCGTGTCGATGCGGCGCACGCCGTGCGCGTGCAGCACCGGCAGCAGCGTCTGGCCGGAAGCTGGAGTTCCGGTGTCGAACAGCAGCGTGTGCGACGGCGTTTGCAGCAGCACTGCTAAACCCCTGGCCGACATCGACGATTTCGGCTTTCAGGCTGCCTGAAGGCGGCGGACGGTAGGCGAAAAACATCACCAGCAGCGCCAGGGGCCGCCGGCCGCAGGCGCAGGGCCGCGCGGCAGCAGCCACAGCAGCGCGGCGCCGAGCGCCAGCACAAACAGCGGCAGCGGCGCGGCGGCAAAACCGTATTCCGGCAGCCGCCCGCCCAGCCACAGCAGCAGCGCAACCGTCTGCTCAGCCAGCCAGGCGGCGGCGGTGCGCAGGCTGTCAAACGGCAGCGCCGAAGCAGTCCAGCGCCAGCGGCACCAGCAGCCACGGAGAAAAACGGAATCGCCAGGGCGTTGACCGGCGCGCTGAAGGGCGCGGCGTGCCAAAGAGCCGCACCGTTGCCAGCGCTGCGCAGCAGCATTGCCGCCCATTGTCCGGCCACCGCCTGCTTCCAGCGCCGCCCAACGCGTGTGTTCGGGCAGCCTGAAAGCCAGCACCCACATCAGCGCTGCCACCAGCCCGAACGACAGCCAGAACCCGGCGCCAGCACCGAAGCGGGCTGGTAGAGCAGCACCGCCGTCAGCGCCGCCCACCACACCTGCCAGCCGCCTCAAGCTGCCGCGCTGCGCAGGCGGCGGTAAACACCGTGAGCATAATCAGGCTGCGCAGTGCCGGAATCTCAAAGCCACGTCAAACCGGTATAAAACGCCGCGGCGCAGCCCCGCCGCCGACTGCCGACCACGCGGCCGCGCGGGCTGAGCGCGGCAGCAGCCGCAGCAGCTGTTTGAACAGCCAGCCGGTCAGCACGCCGACCATGCTGATGTGCAGACCGGAAATGCTGATTGGATGATTGATGCCCAGTAGGGCGGAACGCTGCTCTACCTGCGGCGGCAGGCCGAGGCCGTCGCCCACCGCCAGCGCCGCCATCAGCGCCGCGCCGCGCGGATAATCGTCTGCCTGACGCCAGTTGCGGCGACCGCCAAAACGCATGCGGTTGAAACCCCATGCCGCGCCGCTGCGCGTTTCAGGCAGCCTGAAACGCTGCAGAGCCGGCCGATGCCAGACCATCGATGCCGCTTAGGCCCAGCGCCCAGCCTTCGCGGTCGAAGCCGACCGGATTGCGCGCCCCCAGCGGCGCCCGCACTGCGCCCGAAGCTGCCACACTTCGCCCGGCAGCCATTCGCGGCGGGCATAGTCCTGAAACAGCAGCGTGTAGGCGCGGTAGTCGTCGGTGATGGCGCGGGCGGTGAAAGCGGGTGCAGCCGCTCTCGTCGCGCTGCGGCAGCCGGTGATTTCGACGCGCAGCAAAGGCAGCCTGCGGATAAATCTCCGCAGGCCAGCGTTGCGCGAGGCGCGTAATCGGTGCGCGCCAAAGCGTAAAATGCAGCCTGAAAGCGCCGCCGCCAGGCAACAGGCAGCCTGAAAACTGCCGCCGCCGCGCCGCCGGCGTCTACGAAATCAACGCGCAGCGCGGCAGTACGCGCACCCAGCCACAGCCACCATGCGCCGTGCCGCAGCAGAAAACAGCGCGGTGGCCAATCCGACACAGGGCGGGCAGAATCAGGGCATGGCGGGATGAGGGCTTGAACGGTTGGGAACAGTCGGAAAGTCAAAGGCAGCCTGAAAACCATCCGGTGTGTTTTCAGGCTGCCTGCAGTCTATGCCGGGTCGGCGGCTTCTTCGTACCAGCGGCGCACCAGCTCGTCTTCCAGCAGGGCGCGCTGCCAGATACTGCCGGCAGCCGGTTCGGGAAAAACCGCTGCGGTTCAAGCCGAAACGTCCGGCAAAATCAAGGGCGGCATGCGGATAGCCGTTGATAAACAGCACGGCAATCTCCTGATTGTGGTGCCAGCAGATTTGCGCTTGGCACGGCAGATGGCTGTCGCTGACATCGGCAACATTGTAAATATGCAGGGGCTTCGGCAATCGGTTGTTCGTTGCGGGTATCCAGCGCGTAGAAATAGGCGGTTTGTCCGTCGTCTTCAAATACCGCCGCATAATGCGGCGACAAGGGCGATTCGGCGAACGCGGGTTTCCCGCCCGACGGTAAATTCTGCTTCCGAAACCAGATAAAAGCATGGCGGCATCCTTTCAGAACCATTTTCAGAACAAACCGCCGTCAGAACCGGCGCTTCAGATGGCAGGCCTGGATAATCGACACCGCCAGCTCTTCCACCGATTTGTGGGTGGTGTTGGTAAAGGGCAGGTTGTGGCGGCGGAACATCGCCTGCGCGTCGGCCACTTCGCTGCGGCGGGTAGGGCCCAGCGCGCATAGCGCGAATCGGGGCGGCGCTCTTGGCGGATGTCGTGCAGGCGCTCGGCTTCGATGGTCAGGCCGAAGGCTTGTGCTTGTGGTTTTTCACCATGCGCGGCAAATCGGTGCTGTCCAAGTCTTCCGGCGTCAGCGGATAATTGGCGGCGCGGATGCCGTATTGCAGCGCCAGATACAGGCAGGTGGGGTTTTTGCCGCTGCGTGGAGACGCCCATCAGGATCACGTCGGCTTCTTCGGGTTTTTGTCGGAAACGCCGTCGTCATGGTTGAGGGCGAAATTGACCGCTTCCATGCGTGCGTCGTAACGCTCGGTGTTCTGGGCGCGGCTGACCACCGAATGGCGGGCGCGCATGCCCAGTCGTCTTCCAACTGGCCGAGAAAGGCGTCGAAAAAGCTCAGGTGCAGGCCGGCGCTGGTTTTGACGATGGTGCGGATTTCATCATTCACGATGCTGGAAAACACCAGCGGCCGCACTTCGTGCTCTTCGGCGGTGCGGTTGATAATCTGCACCAGCGCGCGGGCTTTGTCGGGGGTATCGACAAAGGGATAGGTGGCGCGCTTGAATTTCAGGCCGTTAAACTGCTCGAGCAGGGCGTCGCCCATGTTTTTCGGAAGTGATGCCGGTGCGGTCGGAAACGAAAACGCGGGGCGGCGGATGGGGCTGTTCATGCAATCTCCAATTAAACGGGACGGGCAGCCTGAAAGCCGTCTGCTGCTTTTCAGGCTGCCTTGCGGATGGGAAACGGATGAAAAAGGCTTTTCAGGCTGCCGGAAGCGGCTGCGCTTTAGTTGTCTTCTGCCGGCGGCTCGCGGTAGAGCACCAAGAGTTTGCCGATGTGCTGCACCAGCTGGGCGCCGAGTTCGCGGCACAGGGTGTCGGCGATGGCGGTGCGCTCTTCGCGCTCGTCGCCGAATACGCGCACCTTGATCAGGCCGTGGGCGTTTAGGGCGCTGTCGGTTTCGCGCAGCACCGCTTCGAGTCAGCCTTTTTGGCCGACCATCACCACCGGGTTCAGGCTCTGGGCGCGGGCGCGCATTTCGATAATTTGCTGTTTGCTAAGCGTGTCGGAAGTCATTTTTGGATTTTGGACGGGATGTTTGCTGGAAAGCGGGCATTGTACGCGAAAAACCGGCTTTCAGGCTGCCTGAAAATGGCGGCAGTACGCGGTTTTTTTCTGTTCGACATATTCCATCCAGTATATAAGGCTGCTAGCGCTGGAGATTGAAGGCAGTTTGGGCTAGAATCGCCCCCCGCCCGCCGGCAGCGCCGCACGCGGAGCAAAAACACAAACCATTATCCGAAAACGATTTACCGCCGCACATTGGCGGCCCAGCAGGAAATCCGCCATGTCCTGCGAACATCTCGTGATGCAATACAGCACTTTCAGCAAAGAACCCAACGACGCGCTCAAAGAGCCGATGTTTTTCGGCCAGCCGGTCAATGTGGCGCGCTACGACCAGCAGCGCTACGAAATCTTTGAAAAAGCTGATTGAAAAAGCAGATTTCCTTTTTCTGGCGTCGAAGAAATCGACGTTTCGCGCGACCGCATCGACTACGCCAACCTGCCCAACCACGAAAAACACATCTTTATCAGCAATCTGAAATACCAAACCCTGCTCGATTCCATCCAGGGCGCAGCCCCAACGTCGACTTTTCTGCCGCTGGTGTCGCTACCCGAATTGGAAACCTGGATTGAAACCTGGGCGTTTTTCGAAACCATCCACTCGCGCAGCTACACCCACATTATCCGCAATATCGTCAACGACCCTTCCGTGGTGTTCGACGACATCGTGCAAAACGAATACATCATCGCCCGCGCCGAAGACATCGCCTGCTATTACGACGATCTGATCGAATACACCCAGTATTACAACCTGCTGGGCGCGGGCGAGCACCAGATCAACGGCAAAACCGTATCGGTGTCGCTGTATGAGTTGAAGAAAAACTCTATCTGTGCCTGATGTGCGTCAATGTGCTCGAAGCCATCCGCTTTTTATGTGTCCTTCGCCTGCTCCTTTGCCTTTGCCGAGCGCGAGCTGATGGAAGGCAACGCCAAAATCATCAAGCTCATCGCCCGCGACGAAGCGCTGCACCTGACCAGCACCCAGCACATGCTCAACCTGATGCGCAGCGGCGCCGACGATCCCGATATGGCGCAGATTGCCGTCGAATTGCAGGACGAATGCTTCGAGCTGTTCAAAAAGCCGCCGAGCAGGGAAAAAGAATGGGCCGAATATCTGTTTAAAGACGGCTCGATGATCGGCCTGAACAAAGACATACTGTGCCAGTACGTCGAATACATCACCAACCACCGCATGCTCGCCGTCGGTCTGCCGGCGGCCTTTCCCCACATCCACGCAAAAACCCGATTCCGTGGATCAACGCCTGGCTCTCTTCCGACAACGTGCAGGTGGCGCCGCAGGAAGTGGAGATTTCGTCCTACCTGATCGGCCAGATCGACGCCGAAGTCAATGCCGACGATTTGGGCGGTTTCGAGCTGTAAACAGACTCTCAGGCTGCCGCAAAGCAGCCTGAAAACGCAAAAAGCAGCCCGAAAACCGAAAGCAGCCTGAAAAATCCGCAACCCAAAACACACACCGTCCGCAGCCGTTTCAGGCTGCTTTGCACATCATGCCCCGCATCACCACCGCCGACACCAGTTTCGAGCTGCAGGAAGGCGAAACCCTGCTCGACGCGCTGGAGCGCACCGGCCACGAAGCCGAATACCAGTGCCGCAGCGGCTGTGCGGCTCCTGCCGCGTTAGCTGCCTCCGGCGGCGTTAGCTACGACAGCATGCCGATGGCCTTTGTGCAGCCCGGCGAAATCCCTGCCCTGCTGCTGCCGTGTTAAAGAAGACATCAGCATCGACAGCCGCCTGCGCCGCAGCGAACCCGACCTTTTCGATTACGAGCAGCAGCTTTTTACCGATACTGATGCCGGCGATACGGCTCTGAATCCTTTTCAGGCTGCCTGAAAAGCCCCGAACGAAAAGCCGCCCCGCCGCCGGCGTTTGTGAAGCCTGCCCTTTTCGCTCATAATCGCGCCCTTTCTCCGTTTCCCCAGTCTTTGCCCTATGCAGTCCGTTTCCGCCTGGACACTCTACCGGCGTTTGTCCGTTTATCTGAAAAATACCTGGGTATTTTTCGCTGTCCGCTGCTGTCGATGATTGTGGTGGCGGTTACTTCGCCGCTGTTTGCCCATCTGATCAAACCGCTGATCAACGAAGGCTTCGTCGCCAAAAACATGGCGATGATGACCTGGCTGCCCGCCGCCATCGTCGGCCTGTTTTCGCTGCGCGGCATTTTCAACTTCATCAACGAATACACCACCAGCTATATTTCCGGCCATCTGGTTGAAACCATGCGCCGCGAACTGTTTGGCAAAAATACTCCGGCTGCCCAACAGCTATTTCGGCGCCAATAACAGCGGCCGACTGGTTTCGCGCGTGCTGAGCGATGCCAACCAGATTTCCGAAGCCGGTTTCAACGCCATTACCGTGGTTGCCAAAGACGGCGTCAGCGTTGTCGGCCTACTGGGCTATCTGATGTATCTGGACTGGAAACTGACGCTGATTACCTTTGCCGTGCTGCCGGTGGTGGCGCTGTGCGTGCGCCTGGTGAGCAAACGGCTGCGCAAGCTCTACACGAGAGCCAGCGTCTGATGGGCGTGATTACCCAGATTCTCAACGAAAGCGTTATCGGCACCCGCGTCATCAAAAATCTACGGCGGTCAGCACTATGAAGAGAGCCGCTTTGCCAATGCCGCCAGCGCCGTGCGCCGCAACGGTGTCAAGCAAACCGCCGCGTCTTCGGTTAGCTCCGCCGTCACCCAGCTGCTGGTAGTACCCGCGCTGGCGGTGATTCTCTATTTCGCCGCCTATCAGGCGCGCAGCAACAATTTCAGCGCCGGCGACTTTGATGTCTTTTCTCACCGCCATGATTATGATGTTCGACCCCATCAAAACGCCTGACCGGCGTGGTACAGTCGATGCAGCACGGCTTTAGCGGCGGCGCAGAAAGCGTTTTCGATTTCCTCGACGAACCCGAAGAAGAAGACAAAGGCGTAAAAACCCCTGCCTGCCGAGCCGGGCGATATTGAGTTTGTCGGCCTGACCCACCGCTACGACGGTGCCGAGCGCAACAGCCTCAACGGCGTCAACCCTGCACATTCCCGCCGGCAAAGTAGTATGCGCTGGTCGGCGCTTCAGGCTGCGGCAAGACCACGCTGGTCAATATGCTGCCGCGCTTTTTCGATCCTAGCGGCGGCGAAGTGCGCATCGGCGGCGAAAAACATCCGCAATCTGAGCCTGCAGTCGCTGCGCGAGCGCATGGCGCTGGTCAGCCAGGATGTGGTTTTTGTTTAACGGCACGGTGGCAGAAAACATCGCCTACGGCGCCTCGCCGCAACGCTTCGCGCGAAGACATTATTCAGGCTGCCCGCGCCGCCAATGCCTGGGAATTTATCGAAAACATGCCGCAGGGGCTCGACACCCAGATCGGCGAACACGGCATCAAACTTTCCGCAGTACCAGCGCCAGCTGCTCTGCCATTGCCCGCGCCCTGCTGAAAAACGCGCCGATCCTGATTCTGGACGAAGCCACCAGCGCACTCGACAACGAATCCGAGCGCCTGGTTCAGGCTGCTTTGACCGCCTGATGGCCGACCGCACTACCATCGTCGTCGCCCACCGCCCTATCAACCATCGAAAACGCCGATCGCATCATCGTGATGCACGAAGGCCGCATCGACGAGAAGGCACGCACCGCGAGCTACTAGCCAAAGGCGGCCGCTACGCCCACCTGAGCAAAAATGCGGTTTAAAGACCAAAAACGAACACCAACCGCAGCCTGAAAACCCATAGCAAGCGCACAGGCAGCCTGAAAAGCGTTTTCAGGCTGCCCTCAAAGCTCGCCCCTCATCCCAATCAACCTTCAGAAGAGACCGCCATGGCCGCATTCAATACCCAGAAAGTCCTCTCCGTCCACCACTGGACCGACGCCTACTTCACCTTCACCTGCACCCGCGACGAATCGCTGCGCTTTGAAAAACTAGCCAGTTCGTCATGGTCGGCCTGATGGTGGACGGCAAACCGCTGATGCGCGCATACAGCGTTGCCAGCGCCAACTACGAAGAACACCTCGAATTTTTCAGCATCAAAAGTGCCCGACGGCCCCGCTCACCAGCCGCCTGCAGCATCTGAAAGTCGGCGACGACGTACTGATCAGCAAAAACCCACCGGCACTCTGGTCGCCGGCGATTTGAACCCGGCAAACACCTGTATCTCTTGTCCACCGGCACCGGCATCGCCCCTTCTTGGCGGTAACCAAAGACCCCGACATCTACGAGATGTTTGAAAAAGTGATCCTGGTGCACGGCGTGCGCTACCAAAAAGATTTGGCCTACTACGAGCGCTTCACCCAAGAATTGCCCAACGACGAATACCTCGGCGAAATGGTGCGCGACAAACTCATCTACTACCCCATCGTTTCGCGCGAAGAATTCAAACACACGGCCGCCTGAGCCGACCTGATGCGCTCGGGCAAAACTCTTTGAAGACATCGGCCTGCCGAAAATCAACGCGCAGGACGACCGCGCCATGCTCGTGCGGCAGCCCGGCTATGCTCAAAGACACCCGCCAGGTGCTTAACGACTTCGGCCTGGTCGAATCGCCCAAAGTCGGTGTACGCGGCGATTTTTCTGATCGAGCGTGCGTTTGTCGACCAGTAAACCCGCCCCGCTCTTTCCGCAATGTTTTTCAGGCTGCCTGAAAGCCGTTCAGGCAGCCTGAAAGCATGATTTGAAGCACACTCCTATGGCACAACGTTCCAAATCCTCCAAAGCCTGGCTGCATCGAGCATGTGAACGACCATTACGTCCACATGGCCCGAAAAAGACGGCTACCGCGCCCGTGCCGCATACAAGCTGCTGGAAATCAACGAAAAAGACAAAATCATCAAACCCGGCACGGTGCTGGCCGACTTGGGCAGCGCGCCGGGAAGCTGGTCGCAGGTGGCAGCCAAGCTGGCGGGCAATACCGGCAAGGTGTTCGCCCTCGACATCCTGCCTATGGAGCCGATAGCCGGCGTCGATTTTATCCAGGGTGATTTTCGCGAAAGCACCGTGCTGACTGAGTTTGAGCAGCTTTTGGCCCGGCCGGCCGCTCGACCTTGTAATTTGCGATATGGCGCCCAATATGGCGGGCAATGCCGTGATCGACCAAACGCGCAGCATCTATCTGTGCGAACTGGCATTGGACTTTTGCCGCCGAACATCTGAAACCCGGCGGCACGTTTTTGGTCAAAGTGTTTCAGGGAAGCGGTTTTCAGGAGTTTCAAGCTGCCATGAAGTCGGTATTTGCCGCCGTAGCACGCGCAAGCCCGAAGCCTCGCGCAACCGCTCGAACGAGATTTACCTTTTGGGCAGAAATAAACGCTGACAAGGGTTTTGCCTGTTTTTACAATCCGTCCCTTTATTTTGAATCTTTTTAACAGGAGTTTGTTTCTGTGCGGATCGACCTAAAAACCTCTTGCTGTGGGGCATTTTGCTGCTGGCCGTATTTTTCGGCCTGCAAAACATGATGAAAAACGGCAGCGGCGGCACCAGCAAATCGAGTATTCGCAATTTATCCAGCAGGTCGACAGCGGCGACATCGACAATGTGAGCCTTGAAGGCTCGCCCGCCGGCTATGTGATCAAAGGCCAGCGCAAAGACAGCGAAAAATCGTCCTTGTTACCAACGCGCCGCTGGACGACAAACTGGTGCGAGACACTGACCGACAACAAAGTCCGTTTCAAAGTCATCCACGAAGAAAAACCGGCTTTCTCAGCAGCCTGCTGGTGAGCTGGCTGCCGCTGTTGCTGCTGGTGGGCGTGTTTTTCTACTTTATGCGCGCCCAAAGCGGCGGCGGCAAAGGCGGTGCGTTTTCCTTCGGCAAAAGCCGCGCCCGCCTGCTGGATGAAAGACGCCAACGTCGTAACCTTTGCCGATGTGGCCGGCTGCGACGAAGCCAAGAAGAAGTGCAGGGAAATCGTCGATTACCCTCAAAAGCGCCCAACCGCTACCAGAGCCTCGGCGGCCGCGTGCCGCACGGCATCTTGCTCGCCGGCAGCCCCGGCACCGGCAAAACCCTGCTGGCAAAGCGATTGCCGGCGAAGCGGGCGTACCGTTTTTCAGCATTTCCGGCTCAGGATTTCGTTGAAATGTTCGTCGGCGTCGGCGCCAGCCCGCGTGCGCGATATGTTCGAGCAGGCCAAGAAAAACGCCCCTGCATCATCTTTATCGACGAAATCGACGCCGTCGGTCGCCAGCGTGGCGCCGGACTCGGCGGCGGCAACGACGAGCGCGAGCAAACCCTCAACCAGCTCTTGGTGGAAATGGACGGCTTTGAACAGCGACGAAACCGTGATCGTCGTAGCCGCCACCAACCGCCCGACGTGCTCGATCCCGCCCTGCAGCGCCCCGAGCTGCTTCGACCGCCAGGTCATCGTGCCGCTGCCCGATATCCGCGGTCGCGAGCAGATTTTTGAAAGTCCACGCCAAAAATACCGCTCTGACGCATCCCGGTCGATTTGGTCGCCTTAGCGCGCGGCACCCCGGCTTTTCCGGCGCCGATTTGGCTAATCTGGTCAACGAAGCCGCCCTGTTTGCCGGCCGCCGCAACAAAATCAAAGGTCGATCAGAGCGACTTTGAAGACGCCAAAGACAAAATCTACATGGGCCCCCGAGCGCCGCAGCATGGTGATGCACGAAGACGAAAAACGCGCCACCGCCTACCACGAATCCGGCCACGCCATCGTTGCCGAAAGCCTGGCAGGCACCGACCCCGTGCACAGAAGTTACCATCATGCCGCGCGGCCGTGCGCTGGGTCTGACCTGGCAGCTGCCCGAGCGCGACCGCATCAGCATGTACAAAGACCAGATGCTCAACCAGATTTCGATCCTGTTTGGCGGGCGCATTGCCGAAGACCTGTTTGTCGGCCGCATTTCCACCGGCGCATCCAACGACTTCGGCGCGCCACCACTGGCACGCGAAATGGTTACCCGCTACGGCATGAGCGAAAAATGGGCGTGATGGTCTATGCCGAAAACGAAAGCGAAGTCTTCCTCGGCCGCAGCATCACCCGCTCGCAAAACATCTCCGAGAAAACCCAGCAGGGAAGTCGATGCCGAAGTGCGCCGCATTCTCGACGAGCAATACGCCATCGCCTACAAAATTCTCGACGAGAACCGCGACAAAATGGAAACCATGACCCGCGCGCTGATGGAATGGGAAACCATCGACCGCGACCAGGTCATCGAAATCATGGCAGGCAAACAGCCCAGCCCGCCCAAGGACTACAGCCACAACCTGCGCGAAAAACCAAAGCGCCCCCGCCGCAGCAGAGCAGCCTGAAAACGCCCAAGCGGCAGAAGGCAGCTTCAGTCTTGACAAAGAAAAACCGGCAGCAGCCGGCCGGACGCAGACACCGCGCAATAAAACCGCGCCCCAAGCCCAAAACGCTTGGGGCGTTTTTCATCCGTTTTTTTCAGGCAGCCTGAAAGCGATAAGGGCTTGCCGCGAAAGTTTCAGGCAGCCTGAAAACCTGCGGCAGCCCTTGCCCCCAAGCGAGCCTGAAAACCCCCTGCCCCGCTTTCAGGCTGCCTTTATCCGCAGCCGCAAACAGCGTTACACTCGCGCCCTTTAACACACACGAACAGGAAAACATCATGGCTGATGCCGATCTTCATGCCGCTGCCGAAGCGGGATTTGATCTTTACCGCTTGAAGACAAACCGCCCTTTGCCAAATCGCTGCTTTCCGCCGTTACCCACCTTTTAGCGATTTTCGTGCCAATGGTTACGCCGGCGCTGATTGTCGGCAAGGCACTCAATCTGCCGGCGGAAATGACCGCCTATCTGGTGTCGATGGCGATGGTTGCCTCCGGCATCGGCACCTTTTGCAGGTCAGCCGTTTCGGGCCGCTGGGCTCGGGGCTGCTGTCGATCCAGTCGGTAAACTTTTCCTTTGTCGGCGTGATGATTTCGTTGGGCTTGGGCATGAAAGCGGGCGGCGTGGACGAAAAACGCGATGGTCTCAACCCCTGCTGGGCGTTTCCTTTGCCGGCGCCTTTCTGGTGTGCGGCGCGGCCTGGCTGCTGCCCTATCTGAAGCGGGTGATCACGCCCACGGTCAGCGGCGTGGTGGTGCTGCTGATCGGCCTGAGCCTGATCGATGTGGGCATCACCGATTTTGGCGGCGGCTTCCACACCAAAGGCAGCGACGCTTTCGGCTCGCTGCAAAACATCGGCCTGGCAGCGTTCGTGCTGGTGGTGGTGCTGCTGTTTAACTGCATGCGCAACCCGTTTTTACGCCATGAGTGGCATCGCCGTCGGCCTGGTTGCCGGCTATCTGGCGGCGCTGGCGATGGGCATGGTTGATTTTTTTCGCCGCTGCACAACACCCCGCTCTTTACCGTGCCGGTACCGTTCAAATACGGTTTCGCCTTCGATTGGAGCGCGTTTTGGGTGGCGGCGGTGATTTACCTCAGGCGTGTTTGAAGCGGTAGGCGATCTGACCGCCACCGCAATGGTGTCCAGCCAGCCCTACGAAGGCGATGCCTTCCAAAGCCGCCTGCGCGGCGGCGTGTTTGCCGACGGACTGGTATCGGTTATCGCCACCGCGCTCGGCTCGCTGCCGCTGACCACCTTTGCGCAAAACAACGGCGTTATCCAGATGACCGGCGTCGCCTCGCGCCACATCGGCCGCCACATCGCCGCCATTTTGGTGCTGGCCGGACTCTTCCCCGCCGTCGGCCGCCTGTTCACCACCATCCCTCACCGGTGCTCGGCGGCGCGATGGTGCTGATGTTCGGCCTGATCGCCATCGCCGGTGTGCGCATCATTATGACCCACGGCATCAACCGCCGCGAAGCCGTCATTGCCGCCACCGCCGTCGGCATCGGCCTGGGCGTCGCCTTCGAGCCCGAAGTGTTCAAAACCCTGCCCGAAGTGTTCCGCAACGCCATCGCCGCCGGCGGCATCACCGCCGTGCTGCTCAACCTGATCCTGCCGCGCGATGCGCAGGACAAGCCGGTATATCTGAGCGAAAAACGAGGGCAAATAAACAGGCAGCCTGAAATCAATTCTCCGCAACTCCAAAAGCAGCCTGAAAACCATTATCCAGTTTTTCAGGCTGCCTCAATTTAACGAATGCCGCTGTTTTTTTAATTTTTGTAGATTTTTGCGGGCGAGTTCTTTTGGCTACAGCATTCTTTGGTGTATCAGGCTGTGCCAATATTTTTGCCACCAGAATTTGGCTTGTTGCAGATTTTTCGCTACACCAACTCCTTCTGCATACATCATGGCTAAATTGTGCCAGTCCCCCAGTATCTCCCTGTTGTGCCGCTTTTTCCCACCATGCTGCCGCCTGTTTGTCGTCCTGCGCCACGCCGCGACCCTCCGCATACATCATGCCCAAATTGACTTGAGCCCGAACATCGCCTTGTTGCGCCGCCTTTTGATACCACGCCACGGCTTGTTTATTGTTTTGTGGCACACCGCGACCGTGAACATGCATCAAACCCAAATTGTATTGCGCGTCAGCATTGCCCTGATTGGCTGCTTTTTTGAAAACCAAGCAAAGGCTTGTTGATAATCCTGCGCCACGCCTGTTCCGTTGTAATACATATTGCCCAAATTAAATTGCGCCAAAGCAAATCCCTTGCTGCGCCGCCTCTTTGATACCACGCCACGGCTTGCTTATCGTTTTGCGCCACGCCCAGACCGTTTTTCATACATCAAGCCCAATTTGTTTTGTGAGCTGACATTACCCTGCTGGGCAAGCGGTTGCACTAAGCGAAAGGCTTGCTGGTAATTGCCTGCTTCAAAAGCGGCATTGGCTTGTTGAAATTTTGTTTCGTTGTTGTCCGCACAAGCGGGCGCGGCGCAGCCAACGGCAATGCTGCCAACGCGGCATTGAACGGTTTGAGAAATTTACGGGTAGGGGCAGACATTATTTGCTCGTTTCTTTTGATAAAAATCAGGCGGCATTTTGCCGCCATTGGGTTAAACAATAGGCTTATTGCCAAGCACGGCGGATTGTAACCGTTGCTTTTACACTGTGTTCAATAATCGTAAAAAGGTGCTTGGAAGACTAAAAAGCAGCCTGAAAACGGAATTTCCCATTTTCAGGCTGCCTTTATCTATCCGAGCAATTCAATCACGCGCCGTAAACCGGATTTTTATCGCACAGCGCTTTGACCTTTTTCGGCGACGCGCGCGAGGTTGGCTTCGTCGTCGGGATTGTCGAGCACGTCGGCAACGAGGTTGGCGAGTGCGCGGGCATCGGCTTCGTTAAAGCCGCGTGTGGTAATCGCCGAAGTGCCGACGCGGATGCCGCTGGTTACGAAGGGTTTTTCCGGGTCGTTGGGAATGGCGTTTTTGTTAATGGTGATGTGCGCCTTGCCTAAAGGCTTCTTCGGCGGCTTTTGCCGGTGATGTTTTTCGGGCGCAGATCGACCAAAAACAGATGGCTTTCGGTGCGGCCGGTTACAATGCGCAGACCGCGTTTGACCAGCTCTTCGGCCATTGCTTGGGCGTTGGCTTTCACCTGTTTGGCGTAGGTTTTGAACTCGGGTTTCAGCGCTTCTTTAAAGGCCACGGCTTTGGCGGCGATCACGTGCATCAGCGGGCCGCCTTGCAGGCTGGGGAAAAATCGCCGAGTTGAGCGCTTTTTCGTGGGTGGTGTCGCGGCAGAGAATCACGCCACCGCGCGGGCCGCGCAGGGTTTTTGTGGGTAGTGGTGGTAACAAAATCGGCGTGCGGCACGGGGTTGGGATACTCGCCGGCGGCAATCAGGCCGGCGTAGTGCGCCATATCGACGAATAAATACGCACCCACTTTGTCGGCAATCTGGCGGAAACGCGCCCAGTCGATTTCCAGCGCGTAGGCCGATGCGCTGTACCACAATCATTTTCGGCTTGTGTTCGAGCGCGAGGCGTTCGACTTCGTCGTAGTCCAAAATTTCGTCTTCGTTCAAACCGTAGGCCACCACGTTATAGAGTTTGCCGGAAATATTGACGCTCGCGCCGTGGGTCAGGTGCTCGCCGTGGGCAAGGCTCATGCCCTAAAATGGTGTCGCCGGGTTTGAGCACGGAAGTGTACACAGCCTGGTTGGCCTGCGAGCCGGAATGCGGCTGCATCGTTGGCATAGGCGGCGCCGAAAAGTCACACGGTCGATGCTACCAGCTGCTCGGCCACGTCCACGTGTTCGCAGCCGCCGTAATAGCGTTTGCCGGGATAGCCTTCGGCGTATTTGTTGGTAAGCTGGCTGCCCTGCGCTTCCATCACGGCGGGGCTGACGTAGTTTTCCGAGGCAATCAGCTCGACATGGTCTTGCTGGCGCTGGTTTTCGGCGGCGATGGCGGCGGCGAGTTCGGGGTCGAAATTTTTCGATGGTCAGACTTTTGGAAAAACATATTTTTTTCTCCTGTTTGGGCGGATAGTCGGAAGCGCAGCGCCGCAGCGGCTGCGCGGGCATTGTAACCGAGTTTGCCGCCATCAGGCAGCCGCGCGCATATTTGCCGCCGCAGGCAGCCTGAAAAGCGCTTTCAGGCTGCCCTGAAAAACGTGCGCCCGCCTCCCGAATCGGCTACAATGCCGCCCTTTGCCCGCCGCGCCTGTTTCCCTTATGACACCCGCCCGCCTTGCCCATACCGCCGCCGTCCTTGCCGAAGTGCTTGCTTTCGAGCGCCCGGCCGATGCCCCTGCTGACCGCCTATTGGCGCCGCCATCCCAAACTCGGCCGCCAAGACCGGCACCGCATTGCCGAAACCGTTTTCGCCGCGTTGCGCCATTACCAGAAAATCCTCACCCTGCTGCCCGATGCCCCCTGCCAAACCCGCGCCGCTGCCCTGCTGGCGCTGCATTTTTGGCGGCGAAGATGCTCGCCGCGCTGGTCGACGAAACCGAGCGCGAACTACTCACCCGCGCCGCCCAAACCGATTTTTCAGGCTGCCTGAACACCGCATCCGAGCTGCCGCAATGGCTGACCGACACCCCTGCGCGCAGGCGGCTGGGACGACGCGCGCATACTGGCTTTCGGCCGCAGCAGCGCCCAAAGCGCACCGCTCGATTTGCGCGTCAACACCCTTAAAGCGCGGCGCAGCAAAATCCTACCGCAACTGCAGGCCGGGTTTGCCGGCACCGCCGCCAGCCCTACGCGCCTGCACGGCATCCGCATCGGCGGCAAACCGTCGCTGGCCCGGCCATCCGCTGTTTGCCGGCGGCGCGCTCGAAGTCCAAGACGAGGCAGCCAGCTGCTGGCGCTGCTGCTCGGCGCCCGCCGCGGCGAAACCGTAGTCGATTTCTGCGCCCGGCGCCGGCGGCAAAACCCTCGCCATCGGCGCCCAAATGGCCGGCAGCGGCCGCATCTACGCCTTTGACACCGCCGAAAACGCCTCGCCAACATCAAACCGCGGCTCGAGCGCGCCGGCCTCACCAACGTCCGCGTCGAGCGCATCGCCCACGAACACGACGCCCGACTGCAGCGCCTGTGCCCGGCAAAGCCGACCGCGTGCTGGTCGATGCCCCTGCTCCGGCATGGGCACCCTGCGCCGCCAGCCCGACCTCAAATACCGCCACAACCCCGACAGCGTGGCCGAACTCGTCCGCCTGCAGCAGTCGGTGCTCGCCGCCGCCGCACAGCTGGTACGCCCCGGCAGCCGGCTGGTATATGCCACCTGCAGCGTGCTGCCCGCCGAAAAACGCCGCCCTAAGCCGCCGCCTTTCTCGCCGCCCACCCCGATTTTGCCGAACTCGATGCTGCCGACATCCTGCGCGCCCAAAAAAATCCCGCTCGACACCGGCCGCTTTTTGGAGCTGGACACCGGCCGCCACGGCACCGACGGCTTTTTCGCCGCCGTTATGGAACGCCGCCGGTAAAGCGTTTGCGCCAGTCAAAGAACGAAAGCAGCCTGAAAAAGTTTTAGCTTCGCAGGCTGCTTTTGCTAGTAGCTTGTCGATCAGGCAGGGGGTTTGATTTCGTTGTTGTGGTGCACGGTGTGCACCCTACGCCCGCTACCCCGTTTACCTGATCCAAACCGCCCATCAAAAGCAGCCTGAAACCATAAATTCAGTTTTCAGGCTGCCTTGCAGCAAGGTTTGCCACTACCGCCCTACCCCTGGCGCAGCCGAACAGAGCGCGGTTTTTCCGGATTCAAGCGTGCGCCCTGTTTGAGCCTTGCCCCAAGCAAAGGCGAGTTCGTACGCGCCGGAAAAACCGTGCGGCGTGAGGGAAGTCGCGCGGCGATGAAGCGCAAAGGTAGAGCGGGCAGCATAGTCAGACCAAACAGCAAAGCCGTTGCGAGAGAAATCCCCAAGCAGCCTGAAAAACCGTCCGCTACTCTCCACAAACCATCCATCCAAAAAGCAGCCTGAAAACCGCAAATCCGGTTTTTCAGGCTGCTTTGCCATCAACCACATCTCAGGCCGGATGCAAAAATCCGGCCTAACGCCTGCCGATATTCAAACAGAAAATACCAAACATCACCGCCAGCAGGATATTGACCAGCACCCAGATAGGCGGTTTTCGCTTCGCGGACGCCTTCGCGCCTGAGTTCGTCCACCTTATTCCACACCGCCACCTTGCTGAACCCTGACGCGCGGATCAACCCAGTGCTTAATCTTGGCGGCATAAAAATGATACAGGGCAAAGGTTGCGAAATAGGGCAATCAACAAGACTTTAAATGCGCCGTACAGAATCATCTGAATCTGCTCCCATCACCCACCCCTTAAGCGGCCAAACCGTTTCAGGCTGCTTTTGTTTTTCTGAACACCCCGTCATCCCCGCTCCAAACCCAGCCAGTCGCGCGCTTGCAGGTAGGCGTTGAGTTTTTTCCTCAGGGGCTGCCGGCTTCAGGAGCGGTATTGGTACTCGAAGCGCACCAAAGGCGGCATCGACATCAAAATGCTTTCGGTGCGGTACTGCCGCTCTGCAGGCCGAAGAGCGTGCCCCTGTCCCACACCAGATTGAATTCACATAGCGGTACCGCGGCGGTAAAGCTGGAACTGGCGCTCGCGCTCGCCGTAGGCGGTGTTTTGCGCCGCGCGACGATGGGGCGGTAGGCGGCGGCGTAGGCGTGGCCGACTTCGTTGAGAAAATTCAGGCTGCGCTCGAAATCCCAGCGGTTGAGATCGTCGAAAAAAACAGGCCGCCGACGCCGCGGGTTTCGCCGCGGTGCTTGAGATAGAAATATTCGTCGCACCAGTGTTTGAACTCGGCATAAACGCCCTCGCCGTAGGGCTGGCAGACGGCTTGGGCGGTGCGGTGCCAGTGCAGGATGTCTTCATCAAAGGGGTAAAACGGCGTCAGATCGAAGCCGCCGCCGAACCACCACACCGGCTCGCGGCCGGCGGGGCGAGCGGTGAAAAAGCGCACGTTGGCGTGGCTAGTGGGCACATAGGGATTGCGCGGGTGGATTACCGGCGATACGCCGGCAGCTTTCAAAGGGGGCGCCGGCCAATTCAGGCGGCGCTCGGTGGCGGCGGCGGGCAGCGCCTGCCCTTTTAACGTGGGAAAAATTCACGCCGGCCTGCTCGAATACCGCGCCGTTTTTCAGCACGCGGCTCTCGCCGCCGCCCAGCGCGCTGCTCCAGGCGTCGGGCACGAAACGCGCGCCGTTTTCTTCGGCTTCCAATTCGGCACAGATGTGGTTCTGCACGTTTTTCAATACTGCCAATACCTGTTCGATCTGCATGTCTGCTCCTTGGGTGGTTTCAGGCTGCCTGAAAGGCTGTTTGCGTTCGGCGCAGTGTAGCCGCCCGCGCGGCGGCGGGCAAGACAGGGGACTTACTTTCAGGCTGCCTGCCGCTTTGGCGGCGCCATCCCATTATAATTGCCGGCAAAACCCTTTTCCCTCCCCTTTTTCAAGGAACGCAAATGGCTTTTTCCTCGCTGTTTACCCTGCTCGACGATATCGCTTCGGTGCTTGACGACGTATCGCTGATGACCAAAGTGGCCGCCAAAAACCGCCGGTGTGGTCGGCGACGATCTGGCGCTGAACGCCAACCAGATTACCGGCGTGCGCGCCGAGCGCGAGCTGCCGATTGTGTGGGCGGTGGCAAAGGCTCGCTGCTGAACAAGGCGATACTGGTGCCGCTGGCGCTTTTTGCTGTCGGTGTACGCGCCCTATCTGGTGCTGCCGCTCTTAATGCTGGCGGCGCTTATTTGTGCTGAAGGCGCGGAAAAACTGCTGCACCGCCTGTTCCACCGCCACGACGAAACGCCGGACACCGTACCCGACCACATCGCCGGCGACGAGAAAAAGCAAAAATCCGCGGCGCCATCCGCACCGACTTTATCCTGTCCGCCGAAATCGTCATCATCGCGCTGGGCAGCCTGCAGGAAGCATCGACCACCGTTAAAATCCTCGCCCTTTGCGCCGTGGGAATCGCCATTACCGCCGGCGTGTACGAGCTGGTGGCGGCGGTGGTGAAGGCCGACGATTTCGGTGCCGCGCTGCTGCGCGCGGCGGCCGCCTGCTGCCCCCTGCTCGGCCGCGCCATTTTGCTGCTGATGCCGTGGTTTATGCGCCTGTTGGGCGTGGTCGGCACGCTGGCGATGTTCACTGTGGGAGGTGGCATCTTCGTCCACAACATTCCGGCGCTGCACCATCTGCTGCAGGCGCTGGGCTGGACGGCGGCGCCGCCGGCATGCTCGGCGATTTGCTGGCCGGGCTGGCAATCGGCAGCGCCGTCTGCGCCCTGGTGCTGCCCGCCGCCAATCTGCTGCGCCGGCGCAAGGCAGCCTGAAAACGCTGCGACTCCTTTCAGGCTGCCGATACGAGCAGCCTGAAAATCCGGCAGCCGCCCCCGCCGAATATTTTTCCCTGAATCGGCGGGATTATTTGTTAAAATGCCGCGCTTTCAGGCTGCCCTGCCTGAAGAAGTCCAACATCCAACCTCAAAGGAAAACGAAATGTCCGACAAACTGATTTTTAGTATTGAACTGCGGCAGCTCCTCGCTCAAAGGCGCGGTCGTCAACAAAAGACAACGGCGACGTGCTTTTTGAGCTGCTTGGCCGAAAAAGCTCAATCTGCCCGATGCCCTACATCACCTTTAAAATCAACGGCAACAAAGAGCGCGTGGAATTGAGCGACGCGCCCAACCACACCGGCGCCGTCGGCGCGCTCTTGCAGGAATTGAAAAACACGGGCTCGACAGCCGCATCGGCGCCATCGGCCACCGCGTGGTCAGCGCCGGCGAAGAGTACAGCGAATCAGTGCTGATCGACGGCAAAGTCATCGACGCCATCGAGCGCTGCATCCCGCTGGCACCGCTGCACAACCCCGCCAACCTGCTGGGCATCCGCGCCGCGCAGGAAATCTTCAAAGGCCTGCCCAATGTCGCCGTGTTCGACACCGCCTACCACCAAACCATGCCCGAGCATGCCTACACCTACGCCATCCCGCGCAAATACTACCGCGAGCTGCACCTGCGCCGTTACGGCTTCCACGGCACCAGCTACCGCTTCGTGGCCGACGAAACCGCGCGCTTCCTCGGCAAAGACCTCAAAAGCCTGCGCCTGGTAATCGCCCACTCGGCAACGGCGCTTCCATCGCCGCCATTAAAAACGGCCAGTCGCAAGACACCAGCATGGGTTTGACCCCGCTCGAAGGCCTGGTAATGGGCACCCGCAGCGGCGACATCGACGCCAGCGTTTACCAGTTCCTTGCCGACAACACCGGCATGGGCATCAAAGAAATCACCGACGTGCTGAACAAGCAAAGCGGCCTCTTGGGCATTTCCGAACTCTCCAACGACTGCCGTACCATCGAAGAAGAAGCCGCCAAAAGGCCACGAAGGCGCCAAGCTCGCGCTGGAAATCTTCACCTACCGCCTGGCCAAATACGTTGCCTCGATGGCCGTAGCCGCCGGCGGTTTTGGACGTGCTGGCCTTTACCGGCGGCATCGGCGAAAACTCCGACGTCGTCCGCGCCAAAGTGCTGGGTTACTGCGAATTCCTCGGTCTGAAGCTGGATAACAACGCCAACCTGGCCGCCCGCTTCGGCAAAGCCGGCGTGATCACCACCGCCGACAGCCCGGCTGTTGCCGTGGTCATCCCCACTCAACGAAGAGCTGATGATCGCGCAAGACACCGCCCTGCTCTCCGGCCTGTAAGCCCTGTGCCGCAACCAGGCAGCCTGAAAAGCCCGTTTCAAGGTTTTCAGGCTGCCTTTTTCGGTGTTTCAGGCAGCCTGCGGAGCGAAGCGGAGTTGCGAAGCTAAAACCCCGCCGCATTTGGGTCTGCACGGCCGCATCGTTTATCATCCGCCCCGATTTCATCTTTCAGGCAGCCTGAAAAGCCAAAATCCACTTTTCAGGCTGCCTTTGCCTTATCAACATGCACATCGCCCACTACACCCCTGCCCGCTCCCGCCATTGCCCTTGCGCCGATGGCCGGCATCACCGACAAACCCTTCCGCCGCCTCGCCCGCCGCTTCGGCGCTCGACTGGACGGTGGGCGAAATGATCAGCAGCGACGCCTCGCTGCGCACACCAGAAAAACCCTGCACCGCAGCGACCGCAGCGGCGAAGAAGGCGTGATTGCCGTGCAGATTGCCGGCAGCCGCCCCGAAGAAATAGCCGCCGCCGCCCGCTACAACGTCGAGCAGGGCGCGCAACTTATCGACATCAATATGGGCTGTCCGGCAAAAGTCTGCAATGTGCTCGCCGGCAGCGCCCTGCTGCAAAACGAACCGCTGGTCGAAGCTATCCTCAAAGCCGTTGTTGCCGCCGTTGATGTGCCCGTTACCCTAAAAACCCGCTTAGGCTGGGACGAAAACCACAAAAACCTGCCCCGCATCGCGCAAATGGCCGAGCAGGCCGGCATCGCCGCGCTGGCGGTGCACGGGCGCACCCGCAGCCAGATGTACCGCGGGCAAGCCGAATACGCGCTGATTGCCGAAGTCAAACGCCGCACCAGCCTGCCTTTGTGGGTGAACGGTGACATCACCAGCCCGCAGAAAGCCGCCGCAGTACTCGCCCAAACCGGCGCCGACGGCGTGATGGTCGGCCGCGCCGCGCAGGGGCAGCCCTGGCTGTTTGCCGACATCCGCCACTACCTTACCCACGGCAGTCTGCCGCCGCCGCAAGCCTTTCAGGCTGCCGCCGCCAGCCGCGCTCGAACACATCCGCGCCATCCACGAGTTTTTACGGCGAAACCGCCGGCACCCGCATCGCCCGCAAGCACATCGGCTGGTATCTGCAAGCCCTGCCCGCAAGCGACGCCTGCCGCCACCTGTGCAACCAAAGCGACAGCGCCGCCATGCAGTACGACACGCTGGCGCAGTTTTTCGCAGAACGCGCGCAGCAAACGGCATACTGGGCCGCGCAGTTATTAGCCGGGGTTTTACCAACGTTTCAGGCTGCCTTTTGATGGACAAGGCAGCCTGAAACCAATCTGCTCACAAACTTTCAGGCTGCCTCCAAAGCAGCCTGAAACGCAGCCTTGCCGCAGCGGGCGGCATCCTGCACAATCGGCGCTCCCCCTAAACGAAAGCCCGCCATGATGAAAACGCTCAAATCCCCCGCCCGCCTGTTTGCCGCCGCCGCGCTCGGCCTACTGCTTTACCGCCTGTTCCGGCGCATCGTCCAGCCCCGAGTCTGCCGCCAAAAACTTTGTCGAAAAAGCTATGCCGGCGATGCCGACGCGGTGGTGTCGATGGTTTACCTTTCCGAGGCCGACAAAGCGAAAAAGCGGCGTCGAAGACATGCTGCGCGGCAAGGTGAAAAGCCGCCGTCGAGCGCAAAAAGCCTATGCCGAGCAGCATGGCGGCGTGGACGAAATCACCACCGAAGCCGCCGAAGCCGCCCCCGCCCGCGACGACGTACCAGCAGCGCGCCACCGTCAAAGTGCTGGTCAAATTCAAAAGGCGACAGCCGCCACGAAAACGTGCGCCTGATCGAAAGCGACGGCGCGTGGAAAAATCCGGCTTTTAAGCCTTGCCGACATCCGGTTTCTGCAACGCCAAAAGCAGCCTGAAAGCCTTCCGCCGATGTCATTAGCTTACGCAAGTCCGCTACGCTACCCCCGCGCAGGCGGGAATCTCGGCGGGTATTCGCTAATGCTTGGAAAAACCGTCCGACGCCCAAGCCGAAACCGGATTCCCACCGGCGCGGGAATGACGGTATTGAAGATACCGTTGCCCAAGTTTCCGCCAAAATTCCAGCCCGAAACCCATGCCCCGTTTATTCCGCCGCCTGCTGTGCGTTCTGCTGCCGCTTCTTCTCTGCACATCATTCTTCCCCTACCGCGCCGCCATTCCACTGCCCGCCGCCGCGCTGCTGCAACGCGGCGACTGGATACTGCGCGGCGGCACCCGCGCCGACAGCGCCCTTATCCGCCGACTCAGCCGCAGCCGCTATTCGCACATCGGCATGGTGGTGCAGACCGCGCCGCAGGTCATCATCGCCCACGCCACCACCGACGACGACCCCGCCCATTCCGACCAAGTGCTGCTCACACCGCTGCGCCAGTTTCTCGCGCCCGACAAAGCCGACGCCGTGCTGGTGCTGCGCCCGCGCTTTCTCACCGCCGAGCAGCGCCGCGCCGCCGCCGCCGATGCCGCCGCCCAGCAAGGCCGCTCGTTCGTGCTCACCGCCCGCAGCGAAAACCCGTTTTACTGCACCCATCTGGTTCTCGACGCCGTGCGCCGCCAGGGCGCCGATTTCAAGCCACAATGGCAGTATCTCGACATCGCCGTCTTTCGCGGTGAATACCTGTTTCCCCAAGCCTTTCTCGCCGCCGACACCGAAACCGTGTACCGCTACGACGGCGGCGAATAGTTTTCAGGCTGCCTTTACCCCCAAAGGCAGCCTGAAAAGATAAAATGCCGCCTTTTGCAGGCAGCCTGAAAGCGCCGTTTGCCCGAACCCACCACCCGAAAGCCCTACCATGCCCAATTTGGATCTCGAATTTGTTGCCCAAACCCTGAACCTTCCCGCCCCCGCCCGCGATGCCGCCATCGGCCGCGTTTTGATCGACAGCCGTCAGGTGCAGGCGGGGGATTTGTTTGTCGCGCTGACAGGCGAAAACCGCGACACCACGATTTTGTGGCCGACGTACTCGCGCGCGGCGCCTTTGCGCTGGTATCGGCGCGACGACTGCACCAGCCTTTCAGGGCTGCCTGGCGGTGCCAGACACTCTGGCCGCGCTGCAAACGCTGCAGCCGCCGCGTGGCGGCGCGAAAGTGAACCCGCAAGTGTTCGGCATCACCGGCTCCAGCGGCAAAACCACCGTTAAAGAAATGCTCGCCGCTGTGCTGCGCCACGCTTTCGGCGCCGACGCGGTGCTGGCCACGGCGGGCAATTTCAACAACCACATCGGCCTGCCGCTGACCCTGCTGGCCCTGCGCGATACGCACCGCTACGCCGTGATCGAAATGGGCATGAACCACGCCGGCGAGCTGGCGGCGCTGACCCGCATTGCCCGCCCCGATGCCGCGCTGGTCAATAATGCGCAGCGGGCGCACGTCGGCTGTGGTTTCGACGGCACGGCGGACATCGCCCGCGCCAAAAGCGAGATTTATCAGGGGCTGGCGGCAGACGGCACCGCGCTGGTGCCGCTGGAAGACGCCCACGCCGATATTTTTCAGGCTACCTGCGCCGGGTGGGCGTGAACACGCAAAAGCTTTCGGCATCGAGCGCGGCGACGTCCACGCGCAAAACATCGTCCTGCAGCCCTTTGAGAGCACCTTCGATTTGGTGTGCGGCAGCGAAACGGCAAGCGTCGTCCTGCCCGCGCCCGGTACCGCCACAATGTCGCCAACGCCTGCGCCGCCGCCGCACTGGCGCTGCAGGCCGGCGTACCGCTGCCCGAAATCGCCGCCGGCCTAGCGCGTTTTGCCAATATCAAAGGCCGCCTGCAACGCAAAGCCGGCATCCGCAACAGCCTGATTATCGACGACAGCTACAACGCCAACCCCGACAGCATGAAAGCCGCCATCGACGTGCTCGCCGCGCTGCCCGCGCCGCGCGTGTTTTGTGATGGGCGACATGGGCGAGTTGGGCGACGACGAAGCGGGCGCCATGCACGCCGAAATCGGCGCCTCACGCCCGCGACAAAGGCATCGAAGCGGCGTATTTTGTCGGCGATTACAGCGTCGAGGCCGCCGAAACCTTCGGCGCCGACGGCCTGTGGTTCGCCGCCAAAGACCCGCTGATTCAGGTGATCACCCACGTTCTGCCCGAAAACGCCAGCGTGCTGGTCAAAGGCTCGCGCTTTATGGAAATGGAAGAAGTGGCGGCCGAGCTGACCGACCCGGAATTACAGCATGATTAGGGAAAGCTGCCGCTGGCCGACCTATCCCGCCAGCGACCACTACAACCCCGCCAGCGGCCGTTTTTCAACCCCGAGCCGCAGCGGGTAGTGCGCCCGCTCGATGCCGCATCCGCCGTGGCGCCGATGATGTTCCGCCGTAAAGACCGTTTTCCGCCGCAGCCGCTGCCGGTTATTGCTCCCGATTTTTTCCCCGTTTAGGCAGCCTGAAAACGGTGCAAACGGCGAAACCGCCCGCTTTATCTGGTTCGGCCATTCCACCCCTGCTGGCGCGCATCGGCGGCCTGAACCCTGATAACCGACCCCGTTTTTCGGCGCCGCCGCCTCGCCCTACCGCTGGATGTTCCGCCGCTTCCAGCCGCCGCTGGTGCCCGCCGCCGCGCTGCCACCTTTGGATGTCGTCCTGATCAGCCACGGCCATTACGACCATCTCGAAGAAGCCTTTGTGCGCCGCTTTTGCCACGGCGGCGCGCTGTTTGTCGCCCCGCTCGGCGTCGAAGTGTGGCTCAAACGCTGGGGCGTGCCTGCCGAACGCATCCGCATTGCCGACTGGTACCAGCAAATCCGCATCGGCCATCTCACGCTGACCGCCGTCCCCGCCGCCACGACTGCGCGCGCGGCATTGGCGACCAGCAACCGCAGCCTGTGGGCAGGCTGGGTGCTGGCTGCCGCCGGCGAGCAGTTCTATTTCAGCGGCGACTCTTCATACGGCCGCCACTTCGCCGAAATCGGCCGCCGCTTCGGCGGTTTCGATCTTGCCTTTGTCGAAAACGGCCAGTACGACCGCCGCTGGCCGGACAACCACATGTTTCCGCACCAAACCGTGCAGGCCGCGCTCGACATCGGCGCCCGCCGCCTGATGCCCATCCACTGGGGCATGTTCAGCCTCGCCCGCCACGCCTGGGACGAACCCGTGCGCCGCAGCAGCGCCTTCGCCCGCCAACGCGGCCTGCCCCTGCTCACCCCGATGCTCGGCGAGCTGTTCGACAGCCGCAGCAGCGGCAGCGGCGACTGGTGGCAGAATGCGGCAGAAAGCCAAAAGCAGCCTGAAAAAGCCGTTGATACGGTTTTCAGGCTGCCTTAACTAAAAGCATGGGCATCCGTTAAACGTCCGGTCGTTACAGGCAGCCTGAAAGCTTGCAAGCCCGATCCCACTCTTAAACGCCGTCATTCCCGAACACAAAAAGCAGCCTGAAACTGCCCAAGAATTTTCAGGCTGCCTTGCCGGCAATAAACACAAAGGAGAAACATGCCAAACAAGCCAAAAGTCGCCCAACCCCTTTACCGCAGCCCGCTGCGCCTGTGGCTCGGGCGCGAGTATTTTTATTTTCAAGCGCCGCTGGCAGTGGCTTTTCGGCGGTATCAGCTGGGCACGGCCGCAAAAAAACAGCCCGAAACGCCGCATCTGGTGTTCCGCCACCATTCGCCCGTGCTGCGCCCCTTGCAGGGCGTCGATATGCGTTTGCAGGAAAACAAGCGCGCCAATCTGGCGCTGGCGCTGCGGCATCTGCACGATACCGTAATCGCGCCGGGACAGACCTTTTTCGGTGTGGCGGCTGGTCGGCCGGCCGACGCGGCGCAAAGGCTATCTGCCCGGGCTGGTGCTGGCCAAACGGGCAGATCGGCAGCGGCACCGGCGGCGGGCTGTGCCAGCTCGGCAATCTGCTGTTTTGGCTGTTTGCCCACAGCCCGCTGGAAATCACCGAGCGCTACCGCCACAGCTACGACGTCTTCCCTGGCGTCGCCCGCAGCGTGCCTTTCGGCGCCCGGCGCCACGCTGACCCTACAACTACATCGACCTGCAGGGCGTACAACCCGACGCCGCACCATTTCCGCTATCCGCCTGTGGCTGGACGAAACCGACCTGAACGGCGAACTGCTGTGCAGCGCCGAACCGGCCGAGCGCTACCGCGTCGAAGGCGCGACCACCGCATCGTCCAGCAGCCCTGGGGCGGCTACACCCGCCACAACCGCATCGTGCGCGTGGGCGAAAAAGCGGCGAAGAAACCCTGCTGGCGGTCAACCATGCGGTGATGATGTACGCGCCGCTGCTATCTGATGGCGGCGAAACGGCGCGCTAAATACTTTTCAGGCTGCTTTGCAACAGACAAGGCAGCCTGAAAGCGATGCAGGCACCCAGTTTGGCTGCTGCTTTTGACTGCGCTCGGAAAAATACCCGATTCGGGCGAGAGTTTTTCAGACTGCCATAGACTGCCAGAGCAAAAGAACAAAGCAGCCTGAAAACCAAAATCATGAGTTTCAGGCTGCTTTTTGCGTTTGGCGCTTCACATTTCCTGCGCCGCGCTCATCATGCGCAGGGCTTTCAGGCTGCCGGAGACGCAGTGGGCGAGGCCGGCGAAGCGGCTAGTCGGGGGCGTAGATGCGCAGCGGGCGCTCTGACAGGCTTTCAGGCTGCTTGAAAATGTCGGGGAAACTCGTGAGCGAAGTCCGGCGGCAGGGGCGGCGCTTTGGTCGCAGGCCAGGCGGCGGACGGTGTCGGCATCGGCGTTTAGGCGCGGCAGGTGGGCGAGCATGGCGTCGCAGGGCGCAGCAGTGCGTCGCGCTCGGCTTCGGTGAGTGCTGAGAGCTGGTCGTAAGTGTGGGCGTCATCCACCGAAAAACCGGCGCTGGCGGTGCGGCGCAGGGCGGTAGGTGGGCGTAGGTGCCGATGTGTTTGGCGATGTCTTCGCTAAGCGTGCGGATGTAGGTGCCTTTGCTGCAGGAGACGTTGATTACGGCGTGCGGCGGGGCGAATTCGCGGATGTCGATGCGGCGGATAACGATGTCGCGCGGCTTGCGCTCGATAACGATGCCTTTTGCGGGCGTATTCGTAGAGCGGGCGGCCTTCGTGTTTGAGCGCGGAAAACATCGGCGGCGCTCGCGGATGGCGCCGGTGAGCGCGGTGCAGGCAGCCTGAAATTCGGCGGCGGAAACGTCGGCGCGACCGCTGGCGACGACTTCGCCTTTCGGCATCGCCGGTGGCGGTGGCGGTGCCGAGTTGGAGCGCGGCGGTGTAGGCTTTGTCGGCATCGAGCAGGTATTGGGCGAACTTGGCGGCTTCGCCGAAACATACGGGCAAAAGGCCGCCGCCAGCTGGGTCGAGCACGCCGGTGTGGTGGCTTTTCGGCGCGGTACAGGCGGCGCACCTGCTGTAGGGCGGTGTTGCTGCTGATGCCGACGGCCTTGTCGAGCAGCAGCACGCCGCTGATTTTGCGTTTGGGGGCTTGGGGCTTGGGGTCATGGCGGATAAGGCGGCGGGAACGTGGGGCGGGGGCGGGGCTGCGGCAAGGCAGCCTGAAAGCGGCTATAATCGCGGCGTTTTTCAGGCTGCCTGCGCCGCGCGAGTGCGCCTAAACGGGCTTTCAGGCTGCCTGCGGGCGCGCATTGTTGCCCATCGTTTCCCGTCTGTAAAGAAATTGCGGCGCCGCGCCGCTCGAACCGAAAAGGCCGTGTTATGGGCGAAATCCAGAAATTCAGCGAAGAGAAGGTGTTGTGGGTGAAACGGCACAGCCCCAAGCATCTGACTTTTGCCATCAGCCGCCGAGAGCTACCGCTTTGAAGCGGGGCAGCTTTTTCCCGCCTGGGCTTTTCACGAGGGCGAGGGCTTTATCTGGCGCGCTTATTCGGTGATTTCTGCCGAATACGCCGATACGCTGGAGTATTTCGTGGTGCTGATCGAGGGCGGGCCGATGTCGGCGCTGCTGGACAAAAATCCAGGAAGGCGACAGCATTTGCTCGACAAAAACCGCGCAGGGCTTTTTCCTGCCCGGCCGTTTTCCCGACTACCGCGACCTGATTATGCTGTGTACCGGCTCGGGCATCGCGCCGTTTTTGTCGATGCTGCACCAGCCGGAAATCTGGCAGCGCTTCGATACGCTGGCGCTGGCGCATTCGGTGTCTTATCCGTCGGAGTTGGTGTTCAACGAATTTTTGGGCAGCCTGAAAGAGCATCCGCTGGTGGGCGAGTTTGCGCACAAGCTGCGTTTCGTGCCGATTACCACCGCGGCAGCGAAGAAGCGCGCTGCATTTCAGGCTGCCTGCAGCGCTGAAAAACGGCAGTCTCAGCGCCGCGTTCGATCTGCCCTTCAGTAAAGAGCACAGCCGCTTTATGCTGTGCGGCAACCCTGCAGATGGTGCAGGATACTTTTCAAAGCGCTGCTGGGCATGGGCTATGCCATGCACCGCAACAAAATCCCCAGCCAGATTATGATGGAAAACGGTTTTTAAGCCCGTTGCCGACCGGCAGGCAGCCCTGAAAGCCCCTGCCGCTTTCAGGCTGCTTCTGCGCCCGGCGCCGGCATTTTTGATCTTGCCTGCACGTTTTCCCCGATCCGCCGCCTATCCCGTCCGTTTTTCCCGTTTTTACGCTCCGCCGCGCAGGCAGCCTGAAAGAACATCCGCCCCGCCATGATTTACCACCACGTCGCCCCAAACACCCCCCATCGGCCTGCTCACTCTACCGCCACCCGCAGCCGATTGCCGCCGGCAGCCGCGTGCTGGTGCCCTTTCGCGGCAAAAACCGTCTTGGCATCGTCTGGCAAAGCGGCATCACGCCCGACATCGCCGCCGGCAAAATCCTGCCGGTGGGCGAAATACTCGCCGACGGCTGGACGCTGCCGGACAACTGGCGCGATTTGGTGTCGTTCGCCGCGCGCTACTACCACTACCCGCTGGGGCAGACGGTATTCGCCGCGCTGCCGCAGGGTTTGAGAAAGCCGCCCGCAGCCGCTGCCGGTACCGCCCGGTGCGCCATCGCTTAGCGCCGCCGGTAACGCCAAAGCCGCACCACCTGCCCGCGCCCGCCGGCAGCTGGCGCTGTGGCAGGGCATTGGCAGAAGAACACGGCGCCGACGCAGGGCAGCCTGAAAAGCCTGCATCCGGACGCGGCCAAAGCTCGTGGCGCAATGGCAGGCGCAGGGCTGGCTGGAAACCTTGCCGAAGCCGCCGCCGCGTCGCTGAGTGCGCCGCATCCCTTAAACGCCGGCTAAAACGAAGCCGCCCAAGCCATTCAGGCTGCCCTGGGCACCTATCAGACTTTTTGCTCTACGGCATCACCCGGCGGCGGCAAAGACCGAAGTCTATTTCGAAGCCGCCGCGCAGGCGCTGCAGCAGGGCGGCAGGGTGCTGTTTCTGCTGCCGGAAATCAATCTCACGCCGCAGCTGATGGAGCGCGTGGCGCGGCGTTTTCCCGGCATCCCCACCGCGGTGCTGCACAGCCAGACCCCGCCGGTACAGCGCTGCCGCGACTATCTGCGGGCAATGTCCGGCGAAGCGAAACTGCTGATCGGCGCGCGCTGGCGGTGTTCACGCCGCTGCCCGATCTGGGGGCTGATTGTGGTCGATGAAGAACACGACGCTTCGTTCAAACAAGACAACGAATTGCGCTACCACGCCCGCGATCTGGCGGTATGGCGCGCGCGGCAGAGCGGCTGCCCTGCGGTATTGGGCAGCGCCACCCCAGCCTGGAGAGCTGGCGCCACGCGCAGGAGGGCGGCTACCGCCTGCCGACGCTGGCCGAACGCGCCCGCAGCCAGGCGCGGCTGCCGCAGATGGAAATTCTCGACGTGCGCAAGCTCAGCTCGAACACGGCCTGTCGCCGCAAGCCCTTGCCCTGCTGCGCGACAATCTGGCGCAGGGCGGGCTGTCACTGGTTTACCTGAACCGCCGCGGTTTCGCCCCCGCGCTGTTTTTGTTCCGACTGCGGCCACAGCTTCGGCTGCCCGCACTGCGCGGCGAAAATGGTGCTGCACCGCCGCGCCGGCCAGCTGCGCTGCCACCACTGCGATTTCAGGCTGCCGGTACCGCCGCGCTGCGATTGCGGCAATCAGGATTTGAGCGCGCTCGGACAAGGCACCCAGCGCGTGGAAGAACACCTGCGCCTGCTGCTGCCGCAGGCGCGCATCGAACGGGTGGACCGCGATTCCACCGCCCGCCGCCAAGACTGGCAGACGCTGTCATGCCGCGGTGGTACCGGCAGCATCGATATTCTGGTCGGCACCCAGATGCTCGCCAAAGGCCACGACTTCTCCCGCCTGAACCTGGTGCTGGTACTCAATGCCGACGGCTCGCTGTTCAGCACCGACTTTCGCAGCGGCGAGCGCCTGTTTGCCGAGCTGATGCGAGGTATCCGGCCGCGCCAGTAGCGCCGACAGCAGCGGGCGGGTGCTGATTCAGACCCAGCTGCCCGAACACCCGCTGTTTGCCGCCGTGCCGCCCAAGACTACGCCGCCTTTGCCGCGCAGGAGGCGAGAGCGCCGACGCTACGGCCTGCCGCCCCTACGGTTTTCAGGCTGCCTTGCGCGCCGACGCACCGCGTTTTGACGAAAGCCGCCGCCCTGCTCAACGGCATCAAGACAGCAAATCACGCCGCAGCTGCCGCCCGAAGTGTCGCAGTTCGGCGCGGTACCGACTGCTGATGGCGCGTCTGGCTGAGCCGCGAGCCGCGCGCAGCTCTTTCTCGAAGCCCGTCGCGCCCCGCCCTGCACCGCGCCGTATCGCTGTGGGTGCAGGCGCTGCACGCGCAAAGCGAGCGCCGCATCCGCTGGTCGGCCGACATCGACCCGCAGGAAATGTAGCCCGCCCAAGCGGCCTGAAAAGCCGCGCCCAGCCTTTCAGGCTGCCTGTTTGCGCCGATGCCTGAAACTTTAATCCGATATAATTCATGCCGATAAAATTTTCCAGGCTGCCCAAGCCTTGCCAAGAGCGGCCTTCTTTGGTTTAATGCGCGTCTTTCGCAAGGCCAGATAGCTCAGTTGGTAGAGCAACGGACTGAAAATCCGTGTCGGCAGTTCGATCCTGCCTCTAGTACCAAGTTTTTAAAGCCGCTTTCCAAAGCGGCTTTTTCGCGATCCGATATTTACGCACATGCCACCCGCAGCCTGAAAACCATTTGTATAACCACAAACCCCGGCAGTCGGTATTGCGGCGGTATTTTTGGCAAACAGCCGCCCTGCAACCTGCATGCCGGCGCGTCCTAGCTATTTTGCGAAAAACAAGGAAACCCATGAAAAACCGATGGAGAGAAAGTTCACTAAAAGAAAACATCATGGCTTATCTGCTTACCTTAGGTGTGATGTTTTTGTTGAGTGCGTATCCATAGGGCTTGGATAAATATTTTTACAAAGAAGAAATAAAAATATCGAAAGCCAAACTTCAGGACGCAAACTCCGTGGTGGCATTTTTGTTGCCAAGGAATTGGGGAGTACAGAGTGGGATATTGGTTCCTATGGCAGAAAAACAGCCACAGAATGGCGATATGGATATGGGGAAATAATTACCCCTTCATGCTCACCGCAAAACCCTAGATAAAATTAATAGCGCCATGATTAAAAATGGTAGTTTTCATGTCAAACCACTGCTTAGCGAATATGAATATAAAAATGTTTTGCGTAAATAAAGATATATTAGTTATTTTTGCTGATTACACAAGTTTGTACGAGCATTGCAAAAATTGGTGTCCAATTGGAATGGAAAAGCTATTCAAGCTGCACCAAGTCCAAAGAGGGTTATTCCATTTATTAAACCGTATCCCCAACGCATCCAAACAAAAAGCAGCCTGAAAACCGAGATTCCGGTTTTCAGGCTGCTATTACCAACTAATCAGCTTATTTGGCCTGCTCGATCTGCTCGGCCTGGATGGCGGTAAGGGGCGATGGTATAGACGATGTCTTCCACCAGCGCGCGCCGCGCGAAAGGTCGTTTACCGGCTTTGCGCAGGCCTTGCGCAGCATGGGGCCGACGCTCAGCACGTTGGCGTTGCGCTGCACGGCTTTGTAGGGTGCAGTTGCCGGTGTTCAGGTCAGGGGAAGACGAGACACGGTGGCTTTGCCGGCGACGGCGCTGTCGGGCGCTTTGGATTTGGCGACGCTCTCGACCAGGCGGCATCGTATTGCAGCGGGCCGTCCCACCGCCAGATCAGGGCGTTTTTCGCGCGCACCAGGCGAGGTGCTTCGATAACGGCATCAACATCGGGGCCGCTGCCGGAATTGATAGTGGAATAGGAAATCATCGCCACACGCGGCTCGATGCCGAAGGCTTGGCCGAATCGGCCGACTGGATGGCAATCTCTGCCAGCTGCTCGGGCGTGGGGTTGGGATTGACCGCGCAGTCGCCGTAAACCACGGTCTGGCCGGGCAGCAGCATAAAGAATACGCTGGATACGATGCTGGCATTGGGCGCGGTTTTAATCAGCTGCAATGCAGGGCGGATGGTGTTGGCGGTGGTGTGCACGGCGCCGGAAACCAGGCCGTCCACATCGTTTTGCGCCATCATCATCGGTGCCCAGCACCACGGTGTCTTTGAGCTGTTGCGCGCCTGCTCTTCGGTCAGACCTTTGGATTTGCGCAGTTCGCACATCGGCGCGACGTATTGCTCGGCGATGCTTTCGGGATCGATGATTTCCAGGCTGTCCGGCAGGGCGATGGCCATTCCTGCGCCACGGCATGCACCGCGTGGCGGCTGGCCAAAAACGCGCAGCGGGCGATGCCTTTTTCGTGGCAGATAGCGGCGGCGCGCACGGTGCGCGGCTCGGCGCCTTCGGGCAGCACGATGCGTTTGTTTGCCTTGCGGGCGGCCTGCATCATGTTGTAGCGGAACTGCGCGGGCGACACACGGTCGCTGCCGGTTTTTCGCCAAATGAGCGGTATTTTCCGGCAGCGGCACTGCCCAGATACGGCAGTTTCACCAGTTCGGCGGTTTTCGGATTGTCAGCAACCACGCCGGCGAACACCACGTCAGCTGCGGCGAAGGTCTGCTTGGCGGCAGTACGCGGCGCGCGCTTTCGGCGGAATGGTCGCCGCTCACGGCAAACACCACCGCCGCATTAAACGACAGCGCCAGCTCGACGTTTTGCGATGACAGCAAAAGATTGTCGGCATCGGGCTGAATGCCCTGAATCACCACATTCTGCTGCGGCAGCGCGCCGACTTCGCCCACCAGCAGATCGAGCCAGTCGTCGCCCTTGCCTTCGGACAGCAGGCGCTCGGCACGTTCAGCATCAGCCAGCGGATTGAAAGCAGCGCATCGGGAAGCGTTGCGCGCACGGCTGAGCAACGGCACCGCTGTTGGCATAGCGGCCCACCGGCACAATCAGGATTTTGGACATGCAGTATTTTCGCTTTGGTAATCAGACAAACGGACAAGGCGGCAATATAGCGTATTTGCGCCGATTGATAAACTCGCTTTATCCGGCAAAAAGCAGCCTGAAAGCGGCAAAAACGCTTTTCAGGCTGCTGTCCCCGACCTTTTCAGGCTGCCAGCAGATCGGCGAGCATGTTTTCATACACCGCCGAAAGTTTGGGAATATCGGCCAGTTCCACGTTTTCATTAACCTGGTGGATGGTGGCATTGGCCAGCCCAGCTCGATCAGCTCGCGGGCGACGGCTTTGATAAAGCGGCACGTCGGACGTGCCGCCGATGGTGGAGAGCGCGGCGTCGATGCCGCAGACGGCTTTACCGCGCGTTTGGCGCTGTCGGTCAGGCGGCGGCTTCGGTTAGGGAAGGGATGGCCGGAGAGCGACCAGTCGAGCGTATAGTTCAAACCGTGCGCGTCCAGAATTGCGTGTACCCGTTTTTCAGACTGCTTTCACTGCTTTCGGTGCTGAAACGGAAGTTGAACTTCACGTCCAAATCGCCGGGAATCACATTGGTGGCGCCGGTGCCGCCTTGGATATTGGAAATCTGAAAGCCGGTGGGCGGGAAATAGGCGTTGCCGTTGTCCCAATGCTCGGCGGTACTAGCGCGTACTAGCGCAGGGGGCGGCGCGGTGGACGGGGTTGTCGGCCAGATGCGGATGGGCGATATGCCCCTGCTTGCCGATCACTTTCAGGCTGCCTGAAAGCGAGCCGCGACGGCCGTTTTTCAGGGTGTCGCCCAGCTGCTTTTTCGGCGGTCGGTTCACCGACGATGCGGTAGTCGATGCTTCTCGCCGCGCGCTTTGAGCGCATCGACCACGCGGGTGGTGCCGTCGGCGGCGTCGCCTCTTCGTCGGACGTAATCAGCGGGGCGATGCTGCCGCCGTGATCGGGATGTGCGGCGACAAAGCGCTCGCAGGCGGTAACGAAGCAGGCGATGGCGCTTTTTCATATCGGCGGCGCCTCGCCCGTAGAGCCGGCTGTCGCGCTCGTTGGGCGCAAAGGGCGGGCTGTCCCACGCCGCTTCGTTGCCGGCGGGCACCACATCGGTATGGCTGGCAAAACAGCAGCGGCGCGCCGCCCTGCCGCGCCGCGCCCACAGGTTTTTGGTATTGCCGAGTTCATTTCTTCGATTTCAAAACCGATGGCGGTAAGGCGTTTTGCCAGAATCTGCTGGCAGCGGCGGTCATCGGGCGTTACGGAGGGTTCGGCAATCAGTTGTTTGGCCAAATCAAGGGAGGCGGTTTCGTGGGAAGACATGGAAGGCAGCCTGAAAAGTTGGAAAATCAAAAGGGGCGGATTTTAACCGATGGGCGGGCAAAGGGCGAAAAGCAGCCTGAAAACGGCTTTCAGGCTGCCTATGCCGCTTGGCGGCGTTTAAGCGTTTTAAGCGTCGAGCCGCTCGCCGTTAAAGGTGCGGCGCCGTTTCCAAAAGGCAAACTGCGGCTGGGCGGCACGGTAAGCATGCCGCCGGTCGAGGCCGTCGCACACCAGGCGCAGGCCTTTCAGGCTGCCGGTTTTTGAGCGCGTCCCACCGGGGCGAAAAAGTCTTTTTCCCAAGCGGCAAGGATATCAAGATAGCGGGCGGGGTCGTCGCTGCCGGCGTTTAAGGCATCGAGCCACAAGGCGCTGCGGTTGATGTCGGCGCTGGCGTTGCGGCACTCCTGCTGCCAGGCGGCAAAGTCCTGCAGCTCGTCGGCGCTGTTCAGCGTGCTGTGGCTGCGCCACGGTTGCTGCTGCCCACCAGCTCAAAGGCTTCAGCAGGCGCCGGCAGCGCCGGCGGCGTCCACAGCCAAACGGCATTGACCGGAATGCCGCGGTAGCTGTTGAGCGGATGGGCGTGCAGCCACATTTGGATTTCGGTCTGCATCGACAGCCATTGGCGCGCGTTTTCGCCCTGCGCGCGGGCGGAGCCGTCGATCAGCCCTTCGGCCTGCCACAGCGGCGGCGCCTCGCCAGCACACCGCTTCGGGCAGGGTCAGCAGCCACAAATCGGGGCGCAGCACGGCAAACTCGGCATCGCCGGCGAAAAACTCGTTCAGCCCGCGGCACCATTGTTCCCGGCTTCTTCAGCGCCGATGCCAAGCCATGGCGCCGCCGTGCTGCACATAATGCTGTTCATGCCGGTGCGCTGGCACACCGGACTGGCATAAGCCTGATTGGTACGGCAGATCGAAAGCGGCGCCGAGCCAGCGGCCGAGCATCTCGCCGCGCTCGGCAGCTTCGCCGCGCAAAACGGTACCGAAGCGCAGCAGGTGGTTTAAAAGCGGGGGTGGGCGGCAATGGCAGTTGGGCGGCGTTTTTCGCGCAGCAGGCCGGGAAGAATCAGGGTAAACATGGGCGGATAAAACGGCAAAAGCAGCCTGAAACGACCGCCGAAACAGAAAAAAACGGTTTTTCAGGCTGCCAAACTTGCCGGCAGCGCCAACCGGGTGGAAAAACCGGCGGATTCTAGCATTTTTCCGTTTTTCAGGCTGCCTGCAGGATCAGAGCGCCGCCGCTGTCCGCAAAGCAGCCTGAAGTTAGTGCGCGACAAGACGCGCGTTTTCAGGCTGCCGCCGTTGAAAAAGCGCTGCCCAAGCCTTAGCATGGCCGCCTTAACTCTTTTTCCCAACCGTTTTCAGGCTGCCCTGCCGTTTGCGCCATGATTCCGAACGACTTGACCGCTTTTTCTCGCCGCGCTCCACCGCCACCCGCCGTCCGGCGCGTTGGCTGCGCGCAATTTCAGCGTGCGCCGCCACCGCGGCACCTTTAAAGAAGCCGCGGTGCTGGTGGGCATTGTGCCCGATGCTGCCGGCGCCCAGCTGCTGCTGACCCGCCGTACCGCCAGTCTGCGCCAGCACGGCGGCCAGATTGCCTTCTCGGCGGCCGCCAAGACCCGCAAGACGCCGGCAGCCACACCGCCACCGCCCTGCGCGAAGCCGCCGAAGAAATCGGCACCCCGCCCGAGAGCTGGCAGACCTTCCCGCCGCTGCCGCCCCTTTTATTCGCCCACCGGCTGCAGCGTCCGCCCCGTGCCCGCGCTGCACACCGGCGGCAGCTGGCGCGCCAGCCCCGACGAAGTGGCGGAAATCTTCCCGCTGCCGCTGGTCACCGCGCTGAACCCCGACGCCTACCGTTTCCGCCCGCTGCCGCAGGAGCCGGCGCGCGTCGTCCCCGCCCTGCCCTACCGCCATTACGACATCTGGGGACTGACCGCCGCCATTCTCTACCACATCGCCCAAGCGGCGCAGGCAGCCTGAAAAGCGCCGGCAGGTTTTCAAGCTGCCTGCGTTCCGTTCATTTCCACCCATACTTCTTGCAAAATCGCACCCAAGCCTTTTTCCAAACCCTTTATTGTGCCGGCAAAAAATTAGAAATCGGCGGCAGCGTCCCGCCATTGCGCCACCAGCGGAGAACCGTCGTCCGCAAGCTCGATCTCAAAATAAACAATCTGCTCGCGCCCGTGCATGATCCAACCATAGAGATATTCGGCTTCGTGAAAACTATTGTTGTCAAACGAGCCGCCCACATCAAAAAAACACGGCGTGTTCGGTGTCGATTCCGCGTTCTTGGCAAACTTGCGCCAAGACATCAGGCGAGCCATGTTCGCGCCAATAGCGGGCTTCCCGCAGGCAGTTTTCCTTAATCTGTTTGTTTTGTGATTGGACATCCAAACCGCGCGCCATTGTTGCCTCCACAAGAAAAAGCGGATTATCGGCCCAAATGCGTGCCGATACAAAAACCGCTTTCAGGCTGCACTGTTTGGGGCGGTAGGACAGCTAATCCTTTGCGAAAAAGAAACTTCCCAAGAGCAGCCTGAAAGCAGAAATTCTGTTTTCAGGCTGCCTTTTTTTACAATACGCGCCTTTTTCACAAACGTTTGACTGAAACCGCCATGACCCTGCAAATCGGCATCGATCTGGGCACCACCAACAGCTTGGTCGCCCAATTTCTCGACAGCGAAACCCGCCTGATTCCCCAACCGCCTCGTGCCATTTCCTTCTCCCTCCGTCGTCAGTGCCGACGATGCGGGCAATATCCCTTGTCGGCCTGGCCGCCCGCGAGCGTCTGCGCACCGCGCCGCAGTCCACCGCTTCGGCTTTCAAACGCTTTATGGGCACCGACAAAACCTTCCGCCTCGGCGGCAAAAACTTCCGCGCCGAAGAGCTGTCGGCGCTGGTGTTGAAGCAGCTCAAAGAAGATGCCGAAGCCTTTTTGGGCGAAGCCGTTACCGATGTTGTGATTACCGTACCCGCCTATTTCAACGCCATCCAGCGTCAGGCCACGCGCAACGCGGTGCAGATGGCGGGGCTCAATCCCTGCGCTTACTGAACGAACCCACCGCCGCCGGCTCGCCTACGGCCTGCAGGAGCGGCCGGACGACACCCGTTTTCTGATTTACGACCTGGGCGGCGGCACCTTTGACGTGTCCGTGCTCGATTATTTTCGACGGTGTGGTGCAGGTGTCCCGCCAGCGCGGGCGACAACCATTTGGGCGGTGAAGATTTCGTGCAGGTGCTGCGCCACTGCTTTTACGCCAATGCAAAGATTTGAGCGACGACGAACGCGCCAAACTCACCGACAGCAGCGAATTGTGGCAGGCGCTGGAAACCGCCAAGCGCAAACTCGGCAGCGAAATGCAGGCGGAAATCGCCGTAAACGTTGGCGGGCGCATGGTGTCCGCCAACGTTACCCGCAACGAGTTCCACGAAGCCGCCAAGCCGCTGATGGCACGATTGCGCCGCCCGCTCGAGCGCGCCCTGCGCGATGCCAAGCTGCGCCCCGACGAAATCGACAGCGTTATTCTGGTCGGCGGCGCCACCCGTATGCCGCTGATTCGCCAGAGCATTGCCCAACTCTTCCGCCGCATTGCCAACGTATCGGTGAATCCCGACGAAGCCATCGCTCGCGGCGCGGCGGTTTCAGGCTGCCCTGATTGCCCGCGACGAGCGCGTGGAAGAAGTGGTGCTCACCGACGTAATGCCCCTTTTCGCTGGGCGTGGAAAACCAGCGTCGAAATCGAAAACGGCCAGCTGGTCGGCGGCCGCTTCTCGCCGATTATCGAGCGCAATATGCCGGTGCCGGTGTCGCGCGTCGAACGCTATTTCACCGTAAACGACCATCAGGACGCCATCCGCTTCAACGTTTTTCAGGGCGAATCGGCCGTTGCCAAAAGAAAAACCTGCATCTGGGCAGCATGGAAATCAAAATCCCGCCGCGCCCCGCCGGCGCCGTGATGCCGACGTGCGCTTCAGCTACGACATCAACGGCCTGCTCGACGTGGACATCAGCAACGACGAGTTCGACATCCGCGCCAACCAAACCTTCCGCCACAACAGCGCCAACCTCAGCGAAGCCGAAATCCAGGCCTCGCTTTGGCCAAACTCGCCGCGCTCAAAGTACATCCGCGCGAGCAGCAGGAAAACGTCTATCTCTTGGAAAAAGCCAAACGCCTCTACGAAGAATACCTTGGCGACCAGCGCCAAACCATCGCCATGCCCTCGCCCAGTTCGAACGCGTGTTAGAGAGCCAAGACCCTCGCCGCCATCCGCCGCGCACAAAAAGAGTTCGGCGAATTTTTGGAACGCTACGACGGCGGCTGGCTGCTGTAAAAACAACGCCGCAGGGCAGCCTGAAAGCCTTTTTCAGGCGGCCTGAAAAAGAAAAACGGAAGCAGCCTGAAAGCCTTACCAAACCGCAAATCGAAGTTTTTGTGCCGAGATAATATGAGCAATCTGACATGGTTTATCGTTTTGGCGTTATCGCTTGCCATACGAAAGCCTTTCTAAACAGCCCGACCATCAAAGGCAAAATGGGTGAATCCGCCGTCCGTTCGCGCTTGGGCAAGGATTTGGATCAGAAAAATCTACATCCCGTTTCACGACCTGATTATTCCGGCCGGCTCGGGCACTACCCAGATCGATCACATTTACGTTTCTGTTTTTCGGGATATTTGTTGTCGAAACCAAAAACTACACGGGCTGGATTTTCGGCAGCGAAAAACAGGCATATTGGACGCAGACCATCTACAAGGAAAAACACCGCTTCCAAAACCCGCTGCGGCAAAACTACGCGCACATCAAAGCACTGGCCGCCCTGTTGAAGCTGCCCGAAAGCGTTTTCCATTCCGTGGTGGTGTTTACCGGCGATTGTGAGCTGAAAACCGAAATGCCGCCCAATGTCTGCCGCACGCGCCAAGCCGCACGGCATATACGGAGTTTTCAGGCTGCCCTGCTTTTCCAAAAGCGAAGTCCGAGCCGCCCTATCCGTCTTGTCCGACCCCAAATATCAGGCAGACAGCGAAAAACTGCGCCTGCACAAAAAGCACCTGCGCCAACGCCACAAACGCTGATACCCAAAGGCAGCCTGAAACGGCTTTCAGGCTGCTTTCCCGTCTCCACCGAAAGCCCCTTACGGACTGCTGGCAAATCCTGCAAATCGAGCCCACCGGCGATACGCGCGCTCATCAAACGCGCCTACGCCAAAGCTCCTGAAAACCACCCGCCCCGACGACGATGCCGCCGCCTATCAGGCGCTGCGCGAAGCGTTTGACGAAGCGCTTGCCATCGCCCCCATCTGCTTGCGGACGAAGACGCAGACGACTGGTCGTTCGACGGCGATACCGCCGGCGAAACCCCGCCGCCCGATGCGTTTGCCGACAGTCGCGATCAGCAGCCTGAAAGCGCCGATACGGATTTTCAGGCTGCCTTTTACGCCCGACGAAACGCCGTCTGGCCAAAGCCGGATATGCCGAACAGGATTTTTCAGGCTGCCCCGATACCGCTTGGGAAAAACGAATCCGAAGCGCCGGTACCGATGGCAAAAGGCAGCCTGAAAATCCGGAAAAATGTTTATTCCTATCCCGAAAAGCAGCCTGAAAGCGCCGACGATGCTTATTTTTACCCCGATCCGCCGCCGGTCGACGATACTCCGCTGCTGGTATCGCAGCTGGAATATCTGTATGCCGAAGGCGGCAGCGCTTTGCTGCTTGCGCGCGTGGCTCGCAGATTAGCGGGGCGCTCGACAATCTGCCGCTGGGCGCCGCCGAGCAGGCTTCCCACGCTTTTGCCGGCTTTTTTTGCGCCGCCACTGCATCGTCCACCCGCTGCTGTGGGTGCAGTGGGCGGACTATTTTTGCTGGGACGAAGACGTGCGCGGCGAAGTGCTGTCGCTGGAAGAGTCGCAGCGGCTGGCGCAGTTTTGCCGCCACGCTGCGCTGCTGGCGGGCTACCGCCATGTGCGGCCGGATGCCGGCAGCGCGCCCGATATCGGTGAAGGCTGGCGCCTGACCCGCGCCTTCAACCGCTTTCTCGGCAGCGCGCCTTCGGGCTGGCGCCGTTTTTCAGGCTGCCTGCGCGGCGGCGCTGCTGTGGCCGGAATTGGACGGCGAAACCGATGAATCCGACCGCGCGGATATTGCTGTCAGCCATCCGCCGCTGGCGCGGCTGCTGTTGTGCAACCGCCCGTGGCGCATAGCCATGCTGCTGGTACGTGCTGGCGCTGTGTCTGGCGGCGGGCATGTGGCTGCAGCCGGTATTCGGAGAGCCAGTCATGGGCGCAGCTGATGTTCGGTTTGATTTTGTCGCCGCTGGCCGCGTCCGCCGCCATCTGCGTTTATCTTTTTTCGGCTGCGGCCTGCTGCACAATATGTTGTTTTTGGAAGATGTCTTAAACAAATGGCGCGAAACCAAATACCGGCCGCACATCGCCCCGCTGTTTCTGTTTACTCTGCCGGCGCTGGCGGTGGCGCTCTTTGCCTACGCGCCGGAAGATTCTATGGGCGCAATGGCTGCTGACATTCTGCTTCGGCACCGCCTGGTTTTACTACTATTTTTACCTGATACCCAACAATCGCGGCGGCTGGTGGGGCTGGGGCTGGCTGGCGGCCTGTCTGGCGGTTACCCCTGCAACACTCTGGCTACTGAGCCGAGATCTGCTCGCCGGCTGGCGGCTGCCCGCATCCGTCAGCATGCTGCTGGTGCTGCTGTGGTTCGATGCCGCACTCTGGCTGCTGATGAGCCACAACGAACGCTTTGAGCGGATAAACGCTTTTGGTTCTGCGCGCCGCCCGTTTTTCAGAGCTGCCCCGCTGTGGCTGTGCCCGTTTGCCGCCGTGGCGGCGGGCGTAGCGTGGCTGCTGCTGCTGCCGGCCTACGCCGCCCGCGCCGTGCTGCTGAACGCACACGGACGGATGCTGGGCTGCACGGCGCTGACGCTAACGCTGCTGGTGCCGCTGCTGCCCCTTGCTCCCCGTCCGGACATCCGCACACTATGCTGCTCGCCTACCCCACCCTGCTGCTGGTGGCGTGGCTGCGCCTGCTGTTGGGCGACTGGGTTTTGCGTTTTTATCGAACGCCGCCCCGCGCCCGAAAAATGCCAAAGCAGCCTGAAAAATTTCCATACAGGGTGCAGCTAGCTGCGCCGCCCTTGCCGGCGTTTTCAGGCTGCCCGGCCGGCGCCGATTGTCCCCGCCCGGCAATCGCCGATACAATGCCGCGCTTTGCCGCCCCTTCAGGCAGCCTGAAAACGCGGCACCCCGCGAAAGGACGTTTCCGATGGCTTCAACCAAACCCTATCTGATCCGCGCGCTTCTACGAATGGTGCGGCGACGAAGGCTATACCCTATCTTTCGGTTTGGGTAAACGAGCACACCCGCGTACCCGCCCAATTCGTGCGCGACAGCCAAATCGTGCTCAGCATCAGCCCCGCCGCCACCAAAAGATTTTGCAGATCGACAACAAATGGATCCACTTTCACGCCCGCTTCGGCGGCGTGTCGCACGAATTGTGGATACCCGTCGGCCACGTCCAAGGCATCTTCGCAAAAGAAACCGGCGAAGGCATGGGCTTCGAAGTCGAACCCCTGGCAGCCTGAAAACTCTGACAATACCCCCGCCGCAGCCGACAGCAGCAGCGATCCCGCCCCCGCCGCCGCCACGTCCGAAAGCGGCGAAGCGCCCAGAAAAAAAGGGGCTGAAACTGGTGAAATAGACTGCCGGTGCGTTCCAAACGCTTGCCGCCGCAAAGCAACACAGCGGCGTTTGCCATTGCATCAATCGAGCCCTCGGTTTGGTGCGCGGGGCACACCCTACGCCAGCCTGCCCCCGCACAAGCGTGTAGGGTGCGCACCGCTCACCAAAAGCAGCCTGAAACTCAAAAAGCAGCCTGAAACGCCGTTTAAGCGTTTCAGGCTGCTTTTCTGCCGCTGCGGCGCTGCCTCATCCGCGGTTTTGGCTATCGCGACGCAGAAAATCCGCCAGCGCGCTGTGGCGGCGGCTTTGTTTAGTGCACCGCTTCGGCCAGCAGCGCGGCATTCCAGCAGACAAAGCGCTCTTTGGCGCGGGTAACGGCGGTGTACAGCAGGGGTGCGGTCGGGCAGCTGCTCGACGGCGGCGGGCAGCGGCAGCCACACTTCGCGGTATTCCGACCCCTGGCTTTTTGTGCACGGTAATCGCAAACGCGCTGTCGTGCTCGGGCAGACGGGCGGGCGGGACGGGGCGCAGGCGGGCGCCGTCGGCAAACCACACGGCGGGCACGCCCTGATGCGGCAGCACGATGCCGATGTCGCCGTTAAACAACTGCTGCGCCGGATCGTTGCGGCTGATCATCAAGAGCTGGCCTGCAAACCAGCCTTCGGCATCGGCGCGTACCGTGCGCCTGCAGCAGGCGGCGGTAGGCACGGTTGAAGGCGGCGGCTTCCTCGCGCAGGGCGCACAGCACCACGGCATCGGCGTAATGCTCGAACACGGCAGCGGCTTCGCCCGCATCCACCGCCTGCCAATAGGTTTCCTGCGCGCGGTAGAGTGCGGCAGCCATCTCGTCGATGCTGCCTTCGCGCCGCGCCAGCTGCTCGGGAAAAGCCGGCAAACGCCTGCTCCCGCCGCCGCGCCGTCGCCCGCCACCACCGCGCGCGCCAGCACGCCGATGCCGCTGCCGCTGTCAAAACGGTGGCTGACCGCCAAACGGGCGCTGTGCTCGCGCAATTCGGTCTGCCAGCCCTGCGGCGGCAGTTCGCGCAACAGTTCGGCGGTGGCGGGCGACAGCGCTTCGCCCTGCGACAAGGCTTCGAGCACCGCGCCGGCGCCCACCGAGGGCAGCTGGTCGGCATCGCCCAGCAGCACCACGCGGCAGCCGTCGGGCAGGGCGGACAGGGGTTTGCAGCAGCAGGCCGTTGTCGAGCATCGACGCTTCGTCGAGCAACAGCACATCCAGCGGCAGCGGGTTGCCGGCGTGAAAAACTCGGCTGCATCTGCGGCGGGGCGCAGGCCGAGCAGGCGGTGCACGGTCTGTCCCCTGCAGCGCCGACAGATGGTACGCGCACGGCATCGTCCAAGCCGCTGATTTTCGCCACCGCCTGATGCAGCGACTGCGCCATCCGCGCCGCCGCCTTGCCGGTGGGCGCCGCCAGCAGCGATGCGCGGCAGGCTGCCGTTTTGGCACAACAGCGCCAGCAGCTTGGCAACGGTAGTGGTTTTGCGCGGTGCCCGGCCCGCCGCTGACCAGCATAAAGTTCTGCAGCAGCGTCAGCGCCGCCGCGGCTTGTTGGTCGCGGCTGCCGGCATCGGCAAACCACTGCTGCAAAAGGGCGCGCAGCTGCGGCGAGATTGTCCGGCGGCGCGGCGCGGGTGCGCAGGCGCAGAATCTGCCGCGCCAAATCGCGCTCCAGCTGCCAGTGCCGCGCCAGAAACAGCCGCCGTCCGTCCAGCACCAGCGGCGATTCGGCATCACTGCCGACCACCGGCGCCGCCTGCGCCAGCTCCTGCGCTTCGTCGCGGCCCAGATAGATAAAGCTGTTGCCGTCGGCCAGCGCAGCAAACAGCCGCGGGATATACGGCGCCACGCGCTCCGCCGCCTGCGGCGCGAGTTTTGCCAGCAGCGGCAGCACCGCCGCGCTCAGATAATCGGAGGTTTCGCTCATGGCTGTTCCTGATAGGGGCGGATAACGAAAAACGAAGCGCAACAGGCGAGCCTGAAAAGCGTATCGGCGTTTTCAGGCTGCCTGCGGCAAAAAGCGGCGGGCGCATTCAGTCTTCCCAAGCCCGGCGCTCGTCGCGGGCGCGGCGGATACGGGCAAACGCCCAACCGGCCAAATGGCCGAGGGCATACCAATATACGGCATTCAGCGCCTCGCTAATCCACTGCTCGGCGCTGATGACTGCTCCGGCTGCCAATGGCGCGATACGCACAGCCACGATGCCAGATCAGAGCTCCACTCCAGCGAAAACAGGCTGAAGGGATAGGCGCCGTAAAGCGAGTACAACACCGGCAGCCGCGCATCGTCCGCCGCCGTCAGCGCCGCCCAGCCGGCCAGATAAATCGCAGCGGCCGCCAGGCTGGTACAGCTGATATTCACGGTTTACTCCTGTTTTGCGGTTTAATCGGGACAAAACGTTTTCAGGCTGCCTGCACCGCTTGCGGCGAAAAGGCAGCCTGAAAGCTATAAAGCAGCTAGGGTGTGTTGGCATTCGGCTGCAAAGCGGTTTTTGCCAAAAACACCGCCGCAATGCCGATTGCCAGCACACACTAAGCAAGTACCAGCACCGCTTCGGCTTCCACCAGCGCGCCGCGCGCAGGGCGGCAACGCCGACGGCGGCGCGGGCGGGATAGGGCTGGGCGAAAATACTCGGCCATCACTTGGTTGAAAACGGCAAAGTCGGACAAATCGGTCAGATAGGCGTTGAGCTTGACGATGTCGTTCAGGCTGCCGCCGGCCTTCGCACACCGCGCGCAGGTTTTTAAACACTTGGTGCGCCTGCTCGGCAAAGCCGCCAGTCCACCATTTCCATGCTGGCGGGATCGAGCGGAATCTGGCCGCTGAGATAAACGGTATTGCCGGCGCGCACCGCCTGGCTGTAGGCGCCGATGGCGGCGGGCGCCTGATCGCTGTGGATGATCTGTTTGCTCATGTCAAAACTCCTGTCGGGGTGAAAAAGGGGGCGGCTGCAGCGTTTTGCGTTTTGCTTTTGGCCGCTGCCGGCGGCGTGCCGCATTGGGTTTTGCCCTCGGCAATGCAGCGCACTTCGTTGAAGAAAAAGACTGCTGGTGTTTCTCGGTAACTTCGTTGGTCAGGCGGGTTAGCGACGGCGTGAAACGCTCAAAAAACTGCGGCTGTTTGGCCAAAACCGACTGCCCGACCGGCGTGCTGTAAAAAGCGATCAGCGCGTCCACTTCTTCCTGGGTATAGGTTTTGGCGGCTTTCGGCCGCAAACAGCGCTTTGAGCGGCCGGCAAACACCGGCGAGCGGATATCGCCGCCATGTTTTCCAGATAGCGCTCGGTGGCGGCTTTGACCGCCTGCCGTTTGTCGGCCGGCACTCGGTCGAGCATACCCTGTTTTTGCACCACTATCGATGGTAAGGGCCGGCACTTTTGGCAAACATCTCGTCGAGCATTTTATCGACGTGCTGCACCTCGCATCAGCCGCTCCAGCGACTCTTCGCTCGGCGGTGCGGCAAACGCGGCGGCGGCACTCAAAAACAGCGCAGCGCCCAACAGATACTTTTTCATGTTTTTCTCCCAATAAAGCCAAACAAACGGACGCCCGATTGTAAGGCTGCCACCGCCGCAGGCAACCGCGCTCGCGGCGGCGGTTTTTCAGGCTGCCGTAAAGGGACGGCGGCCTTGCTATAATCGCGCCTTTTTCTCCCGCCGCGAAAAACCGATGGATACTGCCGCCCCCTGCCCGACTACCTGCAAAAACTTAAGCGTGGTGCTGTGCCGCACCAGCCATCCGGCCAATATCGGCGCGGCGGCGCGGGCGATGAAAACCATGGGGCTGACCCGCCTGGTGCTGGTCGCCCCCAATCTGATAGCCACGCCGGTTACGCCTCGAGCCGCCGCGCTTAATCCCGGCCGACGCCGCCGCTTTCAGGCTGCCTGAAGAGAGTTTCGTGCTCGCATCCGGCGCCGCCGACGTCTGGAAAAACGCCCGCATCTGCGCCACCCTGCCCGAAGCGCTGGCCGACACCGTGTTGAGCTGCGCGCTCACCAGCCGCAAACGCGAGCTGTCCGCCCCTGCACAGCCCGCGCGAACTCACCCCGAAATCCTTGCCGCCGCCCGCGCTGATCTGCCGGCGGCGCTGGTTTTCAGCAACGAAACTCTTCGGTCTGAGCATCGAAGAAGTGCAGTGCTGCAACCGCCTGATGACCATCAGCGGCAACCCCTGCCTATTTCTCGCTCAATCTGGCGCAGGCGGTGCAGGTAGTGAGTTACGAAATCTTCAGTCAGACCGGCTATGAAATGAGCCATTTGCTGCCCGAGTCCCGCCCGCTACCCGCGAGGCAGGTGGCAGGCACGACCGGCCATCTGGAGCGTATGCTCGAGACCATCGGTTTCCCGCCGCCGCAACCGCGAGCGCATGATGCGTCGGCTCAGGCATTGTTCGACCGCGCCGGCGCCGGCAGCGAAGACATCGACATCCTGCGCGGCATCTTCAGCACTGTGGAAAAAACTCGATGCCAAGCAGCCTGAAAACTGATTTTTCAGGCTGCCTGCAGGCTCGGCAGCCGCGCGCTGCGGATGAATTTGCCTGCCGTTTCGGCTATAATCGGCCGCCTGGAATTTCCCAAACCCGTATCGGAGCGCGAATGTTTAACAAACCGGAAGAACTGATTAGGCGTAGTACTGGCCGGGCTGTGGGTGGTGGCGAGCTATTTTTCTCGCCGGCTTCACCGGCGCCTCGGCCAAATATGTGTTCTGATTAGCGGCCTGACTCTCGGGCTGGTCGGCGCTGTCGTTTACGATATGGCGCGCCGACCGTCTCTCTGCGTGGTGGCCGGTACTGCTCGGCCTTTTGGCCGCCTGCTGGTAGTCGTGGCTCGACTGGCTGGTGGTGCGCGGCGTGGTGCCGAGAGCAGCAACGGCGTGATCGTGCTCAACAAACCCTGGTACGCCTCGTGGACTCTCAAACTCACCGTGTCGCTGCTGATCGCCGCCGCCGGCTACGCCTACAAATGGCAGCGCGGCAGACGCCGCCGCAACGCCGGCCTGCTGTAAAACCCGTTTCGCGCCGGCCGCCCGTCCGCCATCCAACGGCTTTCAGGCTGCCTTATCCCTGCCTGAAAGCCGTTTGCTCGCTCGTGATTTAGGGCATCGCGGCGGTTTTGTCCAAGTCCCGCCGGCCGTCCCCGCGCGGCATATAGTGTTCCCTGCCATGAAAAACATCTTCGTCCTTTACACCGGCGGCACCATCGGCATGCACCCGGAGAACACGGGCTGGAGCCCGATCCCGCGCTGGCGCACACGCGCTGGCCGCCCACACCGGCAGCCTGAAAGCCGACTGGCACATCTGCGAACCGCTGATCGACAGTTCCGCCGTTTCGCCGCAGCATTGGCATGACTGGCTGCAGCTGCTGCGCGAGCGCCTGCCGCATTACGACGGCGCGCTGGTGCTGCACGGCACCGACACCCCTCGCCTACACCGCCAACCTGCTCGCCCTCGCTCTCGATCACCGGCGGCAAAGCGGTGGTGCTGACCGGATCGCAGCGCCCTTTCGGTACGGACTACAGCGACGCCCCGCCAATCTCGCCCTTGCCGCCCAAACGCTGGCCGCCGGCAAAGCAAAAGGCGTGATGCTGGCCTTTGCCGGCAGCCTGTTTCCCGCCGTCGGCAGCAGCAAATGCAGCACCGAGCGCGATGCCGGTTTTTACCAACCACCGCTTCGGCGCCCTTAATCCGCAGGGTGCAGACGTTTCAGGCTACTTTTTGGCGCCGCCCGCAGGCAGCCTGAAACGCGAAATCGACCCTCGCCAAGCGCATTGCTGCGGTGTTTCTGCTGCCGGCAGCGAAGCCGCCGCCGCGCACACACTCAACAGCGGCGAAAGCGACGGCGCCGTGATTTTTGGGCTACGGCGCGGTAACGCCCCGCCCATCCCTCCCTGCTGGCGGCGGCGCAATACTGCGCCGGCGGCCGCCCGCTGCTGTTAATCAGCCAAACGCCCGACGGCTGCGCGCACCCGGTTTACGCCCAAAGCGCGCCACTGCTGGATGCCGGCGCACTGGCTGCCGGCTACTGCAACACCGAAACCGCCGCCGCCCTGCTGCTTTAGCCGCCTCCAACGGCTGGCAGCACGACGACATCCGCACCGAACTGCAACGCCTGCAGCTGCTGCCGGCAGCCTGAAACCCCGTAGGGTGCGCACCATAAAGCAGCCTGAAAAACTCCCCGCAACCCCGTCCCGGAAATCCGCCATGTCCACCCTCGAAACCAAACTCGCCGCCGGCCTGGCTGCGCATGAACCTGCAACTGCCCGCCGAGTCGCAGCAAAAACTGCTGGCCTACATCGGCCTGCTGCAAAAATGGAACAGCACCTACAACCTCACCGCGCTGCGCGACCCGCTGCGCATGGTCAGCCACCACCTGCTCGACAGCCTCACCCTGCTGCCCTATCTCGACGGCGCGTCCGGCCTGATTGACGTCGGCCCGGCGGCGGCATGCCCGGCATTCCCGTTGCGATTGCCCGCCCCGATCTGGCGGTTACCCCTGCTTGATGCCAACACCAAAAACCGCCTTTTGCAGCAGGCGGTGATCGAGATTGGGGCTGGACAACGTAACCGTCAGCTCCTGCCGCGTGGAAAAACTCACCGACCGCCAGGCCGACGTGGTAACCAGCCGCGCCTTTTGCCGAACTGGGCGACTTTCGTCTCCCTCAGCCGCCACCTGCTCAAAGACGGCGGCCGCTGGGCGGCGATGAAAGGCGTTTACCCTACGAAGAACTGGAAACGCTGCCGGAAGACGTCGAAGTCTGCCAAATCGACAAACTCACCGTGCCCGAACTCGACGCCGAGCGCCACATGGTGCTGCTGCGCCCGAAAGGAAACTGAGTATGGCGCCCGCATCCCTCGCCGTTGCCAACCAAAAAGGCGGCGTAGGCAAAACCACCACCGCCGTCAATCTGGCCGCCTCGCTCGCCCACAAAGGGCAGCGCGTGCTGCTGATCGATCTCGACCCGCAGGGCAACGCCACTACCGGCAGCGGCATCGACAAAACCGATTTTTGCCGCCGGCGTGTACCACGTTTTACTCGGCGAAGCGGGCGCCGCCGATGCGCGGCTGCACAGCGAAGAAGGCGGCTACGACCTTCTCGCCGCCAACCGCAGCCTGGCCGGCGCCGAAATCGAGCTGGTGCAGGGAATTGGCGCGCGAGATGCGGCTCAAGCAGGCGCTTACTGCCGTTGCCGATGATTACGACTACATCCTGATCGACTGCCCGCCCACCCTCACCCTGCTCACGCTCAACGGCCTGGTCGCCGCCCACGGCGTGCTGGTGCCGATGGTGTGCGAATACTACGCGCTCGAAGGCATCAGCGATCTGGTAGCACCGTGCGCAAAATCCGCCAGGCGGTCAATCCCGATTTGGACATCGAAGGCATCGTGCGCACGCTCTACAACAACCAAAACCGCCTGTCGCAGGAAGTGAGCGAGCAGCTCGAACAGCATTTCGGCGGCAAGCTCTTTGCCACCACCATCCCGCGCAACGTGCGCCTGGCCGAAAGCGCCGAGTTACGGCAAACCGGCGCTGGCCTACGACCCCCGCGCCAAAGGCACGCTGGCCTATCTGGATTTGGCCGACGAAATCCTCGCCCGCTCCGGCCGCAGGTAAATACCGGCGGCAGCGCTTTCGGTGCGCGGTGCGCACCCTACAGTGATATTGTTTTTCAGGCTGCCTGCCGTAGGGGTGCGCACCGCGCACCAAACTCTGTCAAAGCAAACGCGGCAAAACAACCTCAAAAACCTTTTTCAGGCTGCCTGAAACCCCGTTCCGCCGCCATAACAATCTCCCGAACCCAAAACCATTGCCGTCCTGCATTTCATTCACACGGAAACGCACGATGAGCATCAAACACTGGCCCGAAGGCGAGCGCCCGCGCGAAAAACTGCTCGAGCGCGGCGCCGCCGCCCTGAGCGACGCCGAACTGCTGTACCATCCTGCTGCGGGTGGGCACGCAGGGCATGAGCGCCGTCGATCTGGCGCGTTCGCTGCTGCAGGACTTTGGCGGACTGGGCGCGCTGATGACGGCGCCGCAGGACGGAGTGTGCCGCCGCAAAGGCATGGGGGAGCGCTGCCTACGCGCAGTTTGCCGCGGTGCTGGAAATCGGCCGGCGGGTGCTGGGCGAAGAAATGCGCGCGCTGCCTCTGGTCGATTCGCCGCAAAAAGCCGCCGAGTTTCTGCGCCTGCGCATCGGTCGCGAACGGGTCGAAGTCGGCACCGCGCTGTTTCTCGACGCGCAAAACCGCCTGCTCGCCTGCGAAGAAATGGGGGCGCGGCAGCGTGGCCGAGACACACCGTTTATCTCCGGTTCGCTCGCCCGCCGCGCGCTGCACCACCACGCCGCCGCGGTGATTTTTCGCCCACAACCACCCCGGCGGCAGCCTGAACGCCAGCGCCGCCGATCTGGCGTTTACCGAGCGCCTGAGCGCGGCGCTGGCGCTGATCGACGTGCGCCTTTTTCAGACCATTTTGTCGTTACCGCCGCCGCCGCGGTGTCGATTATGCCGCGCGGCGGCTGATGTGGTATATTGCGCCGCTTTTGCGAACCCTTCTCACTTCAACCGCAAGGACAAGGCCATGAACTTCAAAGCGAAACTCTCCGCCATCGCCCTGATGCTGCCGCTGGCGGCGTGCAATGTGATCGACAGCGCCTCCGTCAAACCAGCAGTCGGAAAAACAGCTACCGCCAGGTGGTGCAGCAGGCGCGCAGCAAAAACGTGGTCGATAATTCCTCGCCCACCGCCCAGCGCATCCGCCGCGTGTACCAGCGCCTGCTGCCGCACGCCAAGGCCGCCAACCAAACCGGCCAGCAGTTCAACTGGGAGCTGACCGTGATCCGCTCGGACGAACTCGACGCCTGGGCGATGCCCGGCGGCAAAATGGCGGTCTATACCGGCATCGTTGAAAAACTGAAACTGAGCGACGACGAAAACCGCCGCCATCATCGGCCACTGAAATGACCCACGCCCCTGCTCGAGCACAGCAAAAAGAAGCCAACCGCAGCGTCGGCATCGGCATCGGCGCGCAGCTGGGCGCCAGCATTCTCACCGCTGCCACCGGCGGTGGACGACCAGCTGATCAACACCGGCGTCGGCCTGACGCACCGACTGGGTCTGAACAAACCCTTCAGCCGCAAAGCCGAGCGCGAAGCCGATCTCGGCGGCCTGCGGCTGATGGCGCAGGCCGGCTACGATCCGCGCGCTGCCGTTACCGTGTGGGAAAAAAATGAACCGCATGAACGACAACAACAATATGGCCAACAAAAATCCCTCTCCACCCACCCCACCAACAACGAGCGCATCCAGCTGATCCGCAACGAGCTGCCCAACGTGATGCCGATTTACGAGCAGGCGCGCCGCGGTGGCGCTTCCGTGCGCACCGACAGCCCGTCTGCGCCCGCCGCGAAAAACCGGCGCGCCGCCGCCGTTAAACCCCGCCCGCAGGCAGCCTGAAAGCGCGCAAACCGTTTTTCAGGCTGCCTGCCGTTCTAGTCTGCCCCAAGCAGCCTGAAAAACGTAAGGTCGCCCCGCACACCGAAACGGCAAACCACCGGCAAACGCGGTGCGCCGCAAAAATACCCACCACCCGCACAAAGCAGCCTGAAAAAACGTAGGGTGCGCACCGCGCACCGAAACCATCCGCAGCAAAGGCAGCCTGAAACCCCGTCCCGCGTTTTCAGGCTGCCTTGCCGTCCCATCCTTTCCCCAAACCATGCCCCGCTACGCCCTTACCCTTTCCTACGACGGCAGCCGCTTTTTCGGCTGGCAGAAGCAGGCCGGCGGCACGCCCACCGTCCAAGCCGCGCTGGAACACGCGCTCGCGGGCATCGCCGGCCACCCCTGTTGCGGTAACCGCCGCCGTACTGCACCGACACCGGCGTGCACGCGCTGGCGCAAACCGTCCATTTTCGACAGCGACGCCGTGCGCCCGCAGCAGGCCTGGGTGCGCGGCGTCAACGCCCCTGCTGCCCGCCGGCGTGGCGGTGTTGCAGGTGCAGGAAACCGACCCGCATTTCCACGCCCGCTTCGACGCCTGCGCCCGCAGCTACCGCTACCCTGCTCGCCTCCGCGCGGTGCGCCCGCCTGCTGGCCGCGCGCGCGCCGGCTGGACGCATTACCCGCTCGATACCGCCGCCATGAGCCGCGCCGCCGCGCGCTGTTGGAAGGCGAACACGATTTTTCCAGCTTCCGCGCCAGCCAGTGCCAGGCCAAATCGCCGGTCAAAACCCTCTACTGCGCCCGCGTCGCCGAAAGCGCCGGCCTGATCCGTTTCGACTTTCACGCCAACGCCTTTTTGCACCACATGATCCGCAACATCGTCGGCGCGCTGGTGACGTCGGCAGCGGCCGCCTCGATACCGCAGACTTCGCCGCGCTGCTCGCCTGCCGCAGCCGCCTGTCCGCCCCGCCCACCTTTTATGCCCGACGGCCTGTATTTCGTCGGCGCCGACTACCCGCCGCAATGGCAGATCAGGCAGCCTGAAATCCCCGAATGGCTGTGGTAGCGCCGCAGCTTGGGCAGCCTGAAAAGCAACCATCCGCCCTTCCCACCCAATAAAAAGCAGCCTGAAAACGGATTTGCGGTTTTCAGGCTGCCTTAAACTGCCGCTTTAAAGGCAGCCTGAAAACGCTGCGGTAGCCCGCAGCGCCCGTCCCGCCCCGTCGGCAGATATGCGAAAATAGCGCGTCCGCATTACCTGATTTTAAGGAGCCCGCCATGTCCGGCACCGTTTTCCGACTGCTGCGCCTGGTCGCGGCGCTGCTGCTGTGTTCCTGCTCGCTGGTGTCCCTACCAGCCGCTGGAAACCATAGACAAAATCGATCCCGGCAGCGGCTACCGTCTCGGCAGCCGCTTCGGCCAGAGCGAAGACGACACGCTGCTGGTGCTGGCCTTTTCCGGCGGCGGCAGCCGGGCGGCGGCCTTCGGCTACGGCGTGCTCGAGCAGCTGAACCGCCAGCAGGTCGAAATCGGCGGCCGGCGCCAGAGCCTGCTCGAGAGCACCGACCTGGTGTACGGCGTGTCCGGCGGCTCGGTGCTGGCGGCCTATTATTCGCTGCACGGCAAAGACAGCATTCCCGCCTTTGAAAAGCGTTTTCTCAAACAGAATTTCCAGCGGCAGGTAGCCGGCCAGGTGTTTTCGCTGGCCAATATGCCGCGGCTGACTTCGCCGCAGTTCGGCCGCAGCGATCTGGTGCAGGAGCAGTTTGAAAACCGCCCTTTTCGGCCAGACCACCTTCGGCGATTTGGAAAAAAACGGCGCAAAGGGCCGTTTGCGGTGATTTCCGCCACCGATATGAGCCTCGGCAGCCGCTTCGATTTCGTGCAGGAATACTTCGACCCGATGTGTCTGAACCTTGCCAAGCTGCCGATTGCCCGCGCCGTGGCTGCTTCCAGCGCGGTGCCGCTGGTGTTTAGTCCGATCACGCTCAACAACAACGGCGGCCGCTGCGGCTACCGGCCGCCGGCGCATCTGCAGGCGCCATCAAAGCCCCAAGACGGCGAAGGCCGGCTGCAGGACGAAAACACGCAAAAGAATACCTGCGCCAGATCGAAGCCTATACCGACGGCGGCAAACGCCCCTTTATCCACCTGCTCGACGGCGGCCTGACCGACAACCTCGCCCTGCGCGGCCTGCTCGACGGCACCGTCGTCCACCCGCAGGCGCTGCTGCAGCGCAGTCTGGCGGAAAAACCGGCTCAAACGGGTGGTGCTTATCAGCGTCAACGCGCAAAAACCAGGCCGGCAGCCCCATCGACCAAAGCGCCGACGTGCCGGGCTTTAAGCCGGTACTCGATGCCGTGGTCAATGTACCCATCGACCGCAATTCGCAGGAATCGCTGCGCCAGGTACGCGCCTACACCGACCAGTGGAACGCCAAACTGCGCCGGTCGGCGGCGGCGCGCGCCGGGTGTATTTCGTCAGCCTGCAGCTGCGCGACCTGCCGCCCTCGGTGCTTAAAGAGCAGGTGCTGAACATCTCTACCAGTTTCAGGCTGCTGCCCTCGGAAGTGAACGCGCTCAAAGCAGGCCGCCGCCGTGCTGCTGCGCACCTCGCCCGAATACCGCCGCCTGCTCGACGACCTTTCCGCCACCCCCGACAACAGCCCGATGCCCGCCGACCTTCAGGCTGCCGCCACCGTTTCCGCCGCACTCGGCCACGATGGCGCAGACGGCAACGCGACTGCCTCCGCCGCCTCGACACCGGCGGCGGAATAAGCGTCCGCAAGCCGCGCTCCCCAAAAGCAGCCTGAAACCTGAAAGAAAGGCAGCCCTGAAAGCCGGTAGGGTGCGCCGCGCGCACCAAAAAAACGCCAAAAAGACACGAAACGAAGCTGCTGCGCCGCTTACGCCCAAGCAGCCTGAAAACCTTTCAGGCTGCCTGACAACCCAAACCAAACGCAAAACAAAACCGCATGCCCTGCTTCAGGCATGCGGTTTTTCTTGAGGGCAAACGGTACGCTTTAGTCTTTTTCCGCTTCCAGCGCCGTTTTGCAGCTTTCTTCCTGCTCTGGCCGGCTCGGCGAGTTTGAGCTGCGCCAGCCATTCGTCGAGATGTTTTTGCTCCTCTGCTTTTTCCTCGCCGCTCAGGGTGGCGATGTATTTCTCGTTTTTCGGCTACCGCCTGACGGCAGACCGGCGGCAGCTCGCCCACTACCACCGGTTCGGCGGGCATTTCAACGGCGCTGTCGGACGCGGTTTCTACCGCAGCGGCTTCGGAAACGGCGGCCTCGACGGCACCGTCGTTTTGCTGGCTGCCGCAGGCGGCAAGCGCGGCTGCCAGCAGCAGGGCGGCAAACGGGGAAGTTTTCATAAGTGGCTCCTTTCCCTAGTATCGCTTATCCGACCGGCATCATGCCAGCCGGAAACGGGGGCAGGTTATTGCCTGACGGCGGCGCTGTCAAACTTTGCCAAGTATCTGCTCGAATCTTTGCGGCAGCGGCAACAGGCAGCCTCGAAAAACGGCTGCCGGCGTTTTGTTTGCTATACTCGCCGCTTTTTATCAGAACAAGCACCCAGGGAGAAAAACATGCAAGCGACGCTCAGGGCCGCGCAGCTCGGGCATTTGCTGGTGGCACGGCTCGGTATTGTTCGGGCTGGGCAGCGTGATTGTGGCGCGGGTGTCGCTGGGCGCTTATGCCGTTGCCTTTTTGGCGGCTGGCGGCGGTACTGCGGTTTTTTTCTGCCGCTGGTGCGCCTGTCCGGCCAGCGCTGGTACTGCAAAGCCGCAGGGCGCTGGCCGGAGCGCTGCTGGCGGGCGTGTTTCTCGCCTTCGATCTGGCGCTGTGGCACGAGAGCATCCGCGCCGTCGGCCCGGGCATTTCCACCGTGCTCAACTGCCTGCAGATTTTCTGGCTGACCGCCATCGGGCTGATGCTGTTCGGCGAAACGCTGGGCAGGCTGCAGCTGGCGGGACTGCTGGCGGCAATCGGCGGCGTGGCGATGATTGCCGTGCCCGAGTTCGGCCACAACGTACAGGCCGGCTGGGGGCTGGTGTCGGGGCTGCTGTCGGGCGTGATGCTGGCGGTGTCGATGGTTTTCGTGCGCCAAACGCAGCAGGCCGGGCCGGTGGGCATTTTTCCGCTGATGTTTCTGATCAGCGTCGGCGGCATGGCGGCACTGCTGCCGATTTCGCTGGTTTGGGAGAGCAACCGTTTTTCCCGCCGATTGGACGGAAGCCGGCTGGGTAATCGTTTACGGCATCGTGATGCAGTGCCTGGCCTGGGGCATGATTGCCTACTCGATTCCGCTGCTGTCGCTGGCGCTTACTGGTCTTTTACTGCTGGCCGAGCCGGTGGCGGCGCTGCTGATCGACAGCGTGTTTCTGCATAGCCGGTCAGCGCCCCTGCAATGGGCGGGCGCGGCGCTGACCATGCTGGCGATTTATCTCGGCTCGCTCAAAAGCAGCGCCAAGCGAGGAGGCAGCCCTGAAATGTCGCTGCAACGCATTATCGAGCGCCACTGGCAGCAGCCCGATTTGCTGCTGACCATATTGCTCTACGGCTTCTCGCGGCTGTTTCAGGCTGCCGTATCGCTGCGGCGGCGCCTGTATCTTTCAGGCTGCCTGAAAAGCGAAAAACTGCCGCTGCCGGTGGTGGTGGTGGGCAATCTGCACAGCGGCGGCACCGGTAAAACGTCGAGTTACCGCCGCGCTGGTGCGCGAACTGCGCCGGCAGGGCGTTGCCGCCGGCATCGTCAGCCGCGGCTACGGCCGCCCGCAGCGGCGATGTCCATGTGTTAAACGACAACAGCAGCGCCGCAGAAGCCGGCGACGAGCCGCTGATGCTCTACCGCCAAACCGGCGCGCCGGTGGTAGTCGGTGCCGACCGCGCCGCCGCCGCCCGCGCCCTGATCGCCGCCCATCGAGCTCACGCTTTTGGTGTGCGACGACGGCCTGCAGCACTACCGCCTGGCGCGCGATTTGGAAATCGTCGTCTATCCCGCCGCCGATACCGCCCGCCGCCCCGACCTGCTGCCCAACGGCAGCCTGCGCGAGCCGCTTGCGAGACTGGCGCCGCCGATGCGGTGCTGTTTTTCAACGGCGATGCCGATACCGCCCGCAGCGCCGAAAAACTTTTCAGGCTGCCTGAGCGCATGTTTTTACAGCCGCACCGAAGCCGGCCGCCCTTATCGTTTCGGACGGCCGCAGGAAACCCCTGTCGCCCGCCGACATCCCCGCAGGCACGCGCTGCGCCGCCGCCGCCGCCATCGCCCGCCCGAGCGCTTTTTAGGAACTGGAACGGCGGGGCTTTTGTCTCGACTCTGCCACCGCCCTGCCCGACCACGCCGCCATCGACCCGGCCAAACTGCCTGCAGCCGACTACGTTTTTATCACCGAAAAAGACGCGGTCAAACTGCCGCCCGCAGCCGCCGGGCAATATCTGGGTGCTGCCGGTTTGTGCGATAATCGCGCCCGATTTGGCCGCCTTTCGTGCGTGCGCGCCTGAAGCTGTAAAAAGCGCCGCACCCAAGCAGCCTGAACGCCCCCAAACGCCAACCCGCAGCCTGTTTCAGGCTGCCTGAAAACGGAAACCGCCATGAACCGCGAAACCCTTGCCATTTTGGTCTGCCCGCTGACCAAAAACCGCTCGAATACCACGCCGACAAACGGGAATTGTGCGAGCAAAGCCGCCAAGCTCGCCTTCCCCATCCGCGACGGCATCCCGATTATGCTGCCGACGAAGCCCGCGAGACTGAGCGATTTGGAAATCGATTCATGAGCGGCTTCAGCGTGATTGTGCCCGCGCGGCTCGCGTCACCCGCCTGCCCAACAAAGCGCTGGCCGACATCGGCGGCAAACCGATGGTGGTACGCACCGCCGAACAGGCCGCCAAAAAGCGGGGCGCAGCGGGTGTGCGTCGCCACCGACCCGCGCCGACATTCAGGCTGCCTGCCGCGAACATCACATCGACTGCGTGATGACCGCCGCCGAGCACGCCAGCGGCACCAGCCGTCTGGCCGAAGCCGCCGCCCTGCTCGGTCTGGCCGACGGCGAGAAACCGTGGTCAATGTGCGGGGCGACGAGCCGCTGATTCCGCCGGCGCTGATTGGCCGCGTTGCCGCTGCCCTGCGATAGCGGCTGCGCGATGGCGACCGCCGCCCATCCGGTTGCCGACTTTGCCGAGTTCACCAATCCCAACTGCGTGAAAGTCCTGACCGACGCCCAAGGCCGCGCCCTGTATTTCAGCCGCGCGCCGATTCCCTACCCGCGCGATTCGATGGCGCACGGTACCGTCTGCCCGAACCGGCGCCGCTGCGCCACATCGGCATCTACGCCTACCGCGTCGGCTTTCTGCGCCGCTACGCCGCCCTGCCGCCCGCGCCGCCGGAAACGCTGGAAAGTCTGGAGCAGCTGCGCGCGCTGTGGCACGGTTTTTGACATCGCCGTCGAAACCGCCGCCGAAAAGCTCCGCCCGCGGCGTCGATACCGCCGCCGACCTGGCTCGCGCCCGCGCGGCTTTTCAGGCTGCCCAAAGCGTTTAAAGCAGCCTGAAACGGCACCAAGGCTGTTCAGGCTGCTTTTTGCAGCAGACAGCCGGCCAAACATTCAGGCAGCCTGAAAACATCCGCCCCGGCACCGCCGCCCGGCGTTTTTCAGGCTGCTTTTATCCGTCCGTTTTCCCGTTCACCCGCCCGATGCCTGCCGGCACCGCGCCCGTTTTTCAGGCTGCCCGCCATGTCTCCCGATGCCCTGCGCGCCGAGTTGCGCGCCATACTCGGCGAAAACGAAATCGCCGCCGATCCCACCCCTACCAAACCGACCAGCGCCGCCGTTATTTCAGCCCCGATACCGTGGTGGCGCTGCCCGCCAGCGTGGCGGCGGTGCAGAGCGCTGAGTGCGTTTTTGCCGCGAACGCGGCATCACCCCTGACCCCGCAGGGCGGCAACACCGGCCTGGTGGGCGGCAGCTGCGCCGATGGCGGCGTGATACTCAACCTGAGCGCATCAACCGCATCCGCCGCATTGATTTTGGCGGATAACGCGGTTACCGTCGAAGCCGAGCTGCGTGCTCGACACCCTGCGCGCTGCGGTGCGCGACGCCAGCCGTCCCTTTGTCGCTTGCCAGCGGCGGCAGCTGCCAGATCGGCGGCAACATCGCCTGCAATGCCGGCGGCCTGAACGTGCTGCGCTACGGCACCATGCGCAATCTGGTGCTCGGTCTGGAAGTGGTGCTGCCCGACGGCTCGCTGGTGTCTGCAGCTGGCGCCGCTGCACAAAACACCACCGGCTACGATCTCAGCAGCTTTTTATCGGCAGCGAAGGCACGCTGGGCGTGATTACCGCCGCCACGCTGAAGCTGTTTGCGCTGCCGCAGTCTGACGCCACCGCCTGGGTAGGCACCGCCGGCATCGGCGACGCAGTGCGGCTGCTGGCGCTGGTGCGCGACCGCTTCGGCGAGCGTTTGAGCAGCTTCGAACTCATCAGCCGCTACGCGCTGGAGCTGTCGGCTTCATTCCAGCAGCCTGAAAGCGCCGGCCGATGCCGATTGGCACGTTTTAATCGAGCGACCGACAGCCTGCCGCAGCAGGATTTGGGCGCGCTGCTGGCCGAAGTCCTGCTGGAAAAACGGTTTTGACAATGCGGTGCTGGCGCAGTCGGAACAAGAGCGGCGCGAATTGTGGACGCTGCGCGAAAACATTTCCGCCGCCCAGCGCAGTCTGGGCGCCAGCATCAAGCACGACATCGCCCTGCCGATCGCCCGCGTGCCAGAATTTGCCGACGCCTGCGGTACCGCGAGCTGAGCGCGCGCGTTTTGCCGGCATCAAAAATCGTGCTGTTCAGCACATCTGGGCGACGGCTCGCTGCACTACAACACTTTTTGCCCGGGCATCTGGACAATTCGGTGTACGAAGCCGAAGCGGCGATCAACGAAACCGTTTACCGCCACGTGCTGGCGCTGGATGGCACCATCGCAGCCGAACACGGCATCGGCAGCCTGAAAAAGCACTGGCTGCCCCAGGTGCGCAGTGCCGAAGAAATGGCGCTGATGCGCGCGGTCAAGCAGCATCTCGATCCGCAAAACCTGTTCAATCCCGCAAAATCTTTGTTTAATTTCCCGACAAATCAAACCAATAAAAATCCCGCCGCGCCGGCGCATTGACAGGAAAAACGCCACCACAGTATAGTGCGCGCTTTCCAAACGCAGCGGCCGAATTAGCTCAGTCGGTTAGAGCAGAGGAATCATAATCCTTGTGTCCGGGGTTCGAATCCTGATTCGCCACCACAATTTGGGGTATAGCTCAGTTGGTAGAGCGCTTGCACGAGCATGCAAGAGGTCAGCGGTTCGATCCCGCTACCTCACTCAAATTCAGAAAAACACCGGCTTTTACAGCTGGTGTTTTTATGTGCGGAAAATCTGCCGCCTGCTGCCGGTTTCAATCAAACAAAAGGCAGCCTGAAAACCGCAAAACCGGTTTTCAGGCTGCCTTCATCGTGGAAAAGGGCTTTAAGAGGGCAGCGGATAAGTGCCTTTAACCAAAATGCTCTCGTCCGCACCCTGCAGCTCGCGGTGGTCGGTGAAGGCCATGGAGATGTCCATTTCGTTGTACATAATCTGCAGTGCGCGGGTTACGCCGTCTTCGCCGTAGGCACCCAGGCCGTACAGGAAGGCGCGGCTGGTCATAAAGCCGCGGGCTCCCATTGCCCAGGCTTTGAGGCACGTCTGGCCGCTGCGGATGCCGCTGTCGAGGCCATACTTCGGTTTGGCTGCCGACGGCCTGCACCACATCGGGCAGGGCGCGGATGCTGGACGGCGCACCGTCGAGCTGGTGCGTCGCCGTGGTTGGAAAACCGCAATCGCGTCGGCGCCGTATTTGACCGCCATTTCGGCGTCTTCCGCTCCATAATGCCTTTGATGATGAGCTTGCCGCCCCACGAAATCTTTAATGCGGGCCACGTCGTCCCAAGAAAGGCGCGGATCGAACTGCTCGGAGGTCCAGGAAGAGAGCGAAGACAAATCGCCGACGTTTTCGCATGGCCGACGATATTGCGGAAAGTGCGGCGCTCGGTATTGAGCATCGCCAAGCCCCACTCGGGTTTGGTCATCAGGTTGAGAATGTTCATCAGCGTCGGTTTGGGCGGCGCGGACAGGCCGTTTTTGATGTCGCGGTGGCGCTGGCCCAAAACCCTGCAAATCGGCGGTCAGAATCAGCGCCGAACATTTGGCGGCTTGCGCGCGCTTGATCAGGTTTTTCCATAAATTCGCGGTCGCGCATCACACAGCTGGAACCAGAAAGGCGCGCTGGTATTCTCGGTCACGTCTTCAATCGAGCAGATCGACGTGGTGGAGAGCGAAAACGGATGCCGAATTTTTGCGGCGGCGCGGGCGGCAAGGATTTCGCCGTCGGCGTGCATCATGCCGGTGAAGCCGGTGGGGGCGATAGTAAGCGGCATATGGACGTCCTGGCCGAGTCATTTTTGGTGGCGAGGCTGCGGCCTTCCATGTTTACCAGCACCCGCTGGCGGAATTTGATCGGATCGAAATCGCTGCTGTTTTTCGCGCAGGGTGGTTTCGGTCCACGAGCCGGAGGCTACGTAGTCGTAAAACATCTTCGGCACTTTGCGCTTGGCAACGCGGCGCAGGTCTTCGATGCAGGTCATTTTGCTGAGATTGCGTTTCATGGATTACCTTTTCTTCTTCGGAATGGAAACACAGGGCGGCGCGGCAGGCCGGTCGTCCCACGGGGAAAAACGCTGCATTCTTACCGATTCGCCCGCAAATTACAATAAGCAGTAGGGATTAGAAGGCGGCTATAATGCGCCCCGCACCGTTTCAGGCAGCCTGAAAGCGGCGCGCCGCCTCCCTTCCAACCGTATGAAAGCAGCCGCCATGCACACCTGGCAAGACATTCTGGGCGCGGAAAAACAGCAGCCCTGTTTCCAAAACACCCTGGTAGCCGTGCGCGCGCTGAGCGCGGAAAGCGGGCAGGCCGTTTACCCGCCTGCGGCCGATGTGTTCAACGCCTTCAAATACACTGCCTTTGCCGATGTAAGGCAGTTATCCTCGACCAAGACCCTATCCGCAACGCCGCACAGGCGCACGGGCCTGACGCTTTTTCGGTGCGCGAGGGACGTCCAGATTCCGCCCTCGCTGGCCAATACTTTATAAAGAGCTCGAAGACATCCCCGATTTCCAGATTCCGCCGCACGGCTGTCTCGACTTCATGGGCGCAGCAGGGGCGTGCTGCTCCTCAACACTGTGCTTACCGTGCGCGCCCATCAGGCACACTCGCACGCCAATCTCGGCTGGGAAACCTTTTACCGACCGCGTGATCGCCGGCCTGAACCAGGAGCGCGAGCATCTGGTATTTATGCTGTGGGGCAGCCACGCGCAGAAAAAGGCGCCATGATCGACCGCAGCCGCCATCTGGTGCTGACCGCGCCGCACCCCTCGCCGCTTTCTGCCTACCGCGGATTTTCGGCTGCCGCCATTTCTCGCAGGCCAACGCCTATCTTGCGGCGCACGGCATCGCGCCGATCGACTGGCGTTTGTAACACGGCTTTCAGGCTGCTTTTGGGTAAAAAGCAGCCTGGAAAACTATCCGCCCAGCTTCATCGCCCGCCCGCCAAACTTTCAGGCTGCCCCGCCGACAGTCCAGGCAGCCTGAAACATCCGAGTGCCCTGCCCCGCCGCCAATCTATGAATCATAAGCGCGCGCGTCGAAAAATAATGGCGGATGCCAAAGCGGCGTTCCGTTATAGAATGCGCGCTTTCAGGCTGCCTGCCGTGCGGGCCGCCGCGTTTTTCTTTTCCCCAACCCGAGAGGATTACTATGAATTTCCAAGACCTGTTCAAACGCGACGAATTCGCCGCCCGCCCATCAGCTTCCCCCGACCAAGCCGCACTGCTGGCCGAGTTGGGCGAAAAAGACATGGCGTCCTTTATCGGCAACACCGTGCCGCAGAGCATCCGCATGCCCGGCGAAGTGCCGCTGCCCGAAGCGCTGTCCGAAGCCGACGCGCTGGCCAAGCTCAAAGGCATCGCCGCCAAAAACCAAATCAAAAATCCTATATCGGGCTGGGCTACTACCCCACCCGTCTGCCGAACGTGATTCTGCGCAACGTGCTGGAAAAATCCCGGCTGGTACACCGCCTACACCCCTATCAGGCGGAAATCGCCCAGGGGCGCTTGGGCAGCGCTGCTGAACTTCCAGCAGATGTGCATCGACCTGACCGGCTTTTGAAGTGGCTGGCGCCTCGCTCTTGGACGAAGCGACCGCCGCCGCCGAAGCGATGTCGATGGCGGCACCGCGTGAGCAAATCGAAATCCAACCGCTTTTTCGTTGACGAGCGCGTTTATCCGCAAACGCTGGACGTGCTCAAAACCCGCGCCAAATACTTCGGCTTCGAGCTGGTGGTCGGCGATTTTCAGGCTGCCCAATCAGGCGAATTTCTTTCGGCGCGCTGTTCCAATACGTCGGCAAAGACGGCGATGTGGCCGAGCTGGGCGACGTGATCGCCGCCGTCAAAGCACAGGGCGCGGTGGTTGCCGTTGCCGCCGACGTGATGAGCCTGGTGCTGCTCAAATCGCCCGCCGCGCTCGGCGCCGACATCGCTTTGGGCAGCACCCAGCGCTTCGGCGTGCCGATGGCCTTCGGCGGCCCGCACGCGGCTTACTTTGCCTTTAAAGACGAATACAAACGCTCCTCGCCCGGCCGCATCATCGGCGTATCGAAAGACGCGGCGGGCAAACCCGGCGCTGCGCATGGCGCTCTCCACCCGCGAGCAACACATCCGCCGCGAAAAAGCCACGTCCAACATCTGCACCGCGCAGGCGCTGTTGGCCAACCTTTCGGGCATGTACGCGGTTTACCACGGTCCTGAAGGCGTCAAACGCATCGCCCGCCGCATCCACGCGCTGGCCTCGGCCTTTGCCGATGCCGTTCAGGCGGCAGGCAGCCTGAAAAACCGTGCATCCAGTGTTTTTGACACCGTTGCCGTCGATTGCGGCAGCGCAGCCAAAGCCGACGAAATCTACCAAAAACGCGCTCGCTGCGGGCTACAACCTGCGCCGCGCTGAACGACAGCGTGCTGGCTAGTCGCCTTTCCACGAGCAGGCAAACGCCGAAGAGTTTGCCGAACTGGTGCGCCTGTTTACCGGCAAAAGCCGTTTCCCTGCCGGCCGAACCCGCTTTTCAGGCTGCCTGAAAATCCTGCTGCGCAAAGACGCCATCCTGCAACACCCCGTGTTCAACCGCTACCACACCGAACACGAAATGCTGCGCTATCTGAAAAACTCGAAGACCGCGATCTGGCGATGAACCGCAGCATGATTTCGCTCGGCTCCTGCACCATGAAGCTCAACGCCACCAGCGAAATGCTGCCGATTACCTGGCCCGAAGTTCACCGAAATCCACCCTTCGCCCCGCGCGAGCAGACCGCAGGCTATCTGAAATGATCCGCGGCCTGAAGAGCAGCTCAAAGCCGTTACCGGGTTTGACGCCATCTCCATCCAGCCCAACTCCGGGGCCCAGGGCGAATACACCGGCATCCTGTCCATCCGCCGCTACCACGAAGCCAACGGCCAGCCCGAGCGCAACGTCTGCCTGATTCCGCGTTCCGCCCACGGTACCAACCCCGCCACCGCGCAGATGCTGGGCATGAAAGTCGTCGTTGTCGATACCGACGAACACGGCAACGTCGATGTCGCCGATCTCAGAGCCGAAAGCCCAAGAGTACAAAGACACCTCGGCGCGCTGATGATCACCTACCCTCCACCCACGGCGTGTACGAAGAAGGCATCCGCGAAATCTGTCAAATCATCCATGAGAACGGCGGCCAGGTGTATATGGACGGCGCCAATATGAACGCCCAAATCGGCATCATGCAGCCGGCCGAAGTCGGCGCAGACGTGCTGCACATGAACCTGCACAAAACCTTCTGCATCCCCCACGGCGGCGGCGGCTCCCGGCGTCGGCCCCATCGACCTGAAAGCTCATCTCGCCCCCTTCGCGCCCAACCACAGCGTTGCCCCGTCGAAGGCGCATCAGACAGCCAAACCGCCGTTTCCGCCGCCCTACGGCTCCGCCGGCATCCTGCCGATTACCTGGATGTATATCACCATGATGGGCAAACGCGGCATGGAACAGGCCACCGAATGGGCGCTGTTGAACGCCAACTACGTCGCCAAACGCCTGAGCGAAGACTATCCCATTCTCTACACCGGCAAAAACGACCGCGTCGCCCACGAGTGCATCGTCGATCTGCGCCCGCTCAAAGCCGAGAGCGGCATCACCGAAACCGACATCGCCAAACGCCTGATGGACTACGGCTTCCACGCCCCCACCGTTTCCTTCCCCGTGGTACGGCACCCTGATGATCGAGCCCACCGAGTCCGAGAGCAAAGCCGAACTCGACCGCTTTATCGCCGCGCTCAAATCCATCTGCCGCGAAGTGCAGAAAGTGATCGACGGCACCTGGCCCAAAGACGACAACCCGCTCGTCAACGCCCCGCACACGCCGGCGACCTCACCGGCGAATGGACGCATCCCTACAGCCGCGAAGAAGCCGTGTTCCCCTGCCGCACATCCGCGAACACAAATTCTGGCCAAGCGTCAAAACGCGTGGACGACGTGTACGGCGACCGCAACCTCGTCTGCACCTGCCCGCCGGTAGAAGCCTACGAAGAAGCGTAAACGCTGAAGCAGTAAAGTGAGGCAGCCTGAAAGCCGCAAAAACGGTTTTCAGGCTGCCTTTTCCATGCCTGCGCTATAATGCCGCCTTTCTCCCACTTTACGGCCGATGCCATGAAAATCAGTACCCGATTCGGTGCCGGTTCGGTGGTGGTTCGCGACTGCACGAAGGCGGACGATATCCGTCTGTCGCTGCGGCCGGACAATGCCGCCGACTTCAAAGCAATGGTTCCACTTTGCCTGCAGGGCGCGGCCTATACGCCCTGCCGCATCCGTTTCGACAATGCCGGCGAAGCGGCCTATCCTGCAGGCTGGGACGGCTATCGGGCGGTGGCTTCTTACGACCGCCAAAACTGGTTCCGCGTGCCCACCCGCTATGAAAAACGGCGAGCTTGTGATCGAACACACGCCGCTGGCCAGCAGCGTTTATTACGCCTATTTCGAGCCCTATTCCTGCGAGCAGCATCTGAACCTGCTGGGCGAAGCGCAGGGCAGCGGCCTGTGCCAGATCAGCGATTTGGGCACCCCGAAGGCTGCGACATCAATCTGCTGACCATCGGCAACTGCGTGGACGGCGATTTGAAGGTGTGGATTATCGCCCGCCAGCATCCGGGCGAGAGCATGCGCGCAATGGTTTGTCGAAGGGCTGCTCACCCGCCTGCTCGACCATCAGGACCCGACCGCCCGCGCGCTGCTCGATCTGGCCTTTTTACGTCGTCCCCAATATGAATCCCGACGGCGCGGCGCTGGGCAACTGCCGCACCAATGCGTGCGCGCGCCAATCTCAACCGCGAATGGCTGCGCCGAGCGTGGAGAGCCCGAGAGTTTATTATGTGCGCGAGAAATGCACGAAACCGGCGTCGATCTCTTTCTCGACATCCACGGCGACGAAACCCTGCCCTATGTGTTCGTAGCCGGCACCGGCGTGCCGAACTACAGCCCCCAACACCGCCGAGCTGGAGCGCCTGTTGAAAACCGCCTTTCAGGCTGCCTCGCCCGATTTCCAAGACCAGCACGGCTACGAAAAAGACCAGCCCCAGCCGAGGCCAATCTGAATATAGTACCGCCTATGTGGGCAACACTTTTCGGCCGCCTGGCCATTTCACGCTGGAGATGCCGTTTAAAGACAACGACAACCTGCCCGACGACGATTTCGGCTGGAACGGCCAGCGCTCGCTGCGCCTGGGCGAGAGCATCTTAAGCCCCATCCTCGCCGTCTGCCGCCGCCTGCACCTCGAAGCCGGCGACGGTAAAAACCGTTTTCCCGCCGATAATTTTCAGGCTGCCCAGCCGACAGCGGCAGCCTGAAAACGCCAAAAAGCAGCTTGAAAGCCCTATCCGCCTTTCAGGCTGCTTTTATTAGGGATAACCTACCCCTACTGCTCTCCTAAAGAAAAGGCAGCCTGAAACCCCTCCTGTAGGGTGCGCCCCGCGCACCAAACACCCGCCCAAACACTTTCAGGCTGCCTGAAACGCGCCAACAACAAAAGCAGCCTGAAAGCGCCCGCCTTGCCGCCGCCGGGCGCCGCCGCCGTATAATCCGCCCGTTTTCCGCTTGGAAACCCGCCGCCGAGCACCCGCCGCCATTTTCGCATCCACCGCCAGCCCGCAGCGCGGCGGATGTTTTGTTTTCCCGACCCGTTGCCGCCAGACGGGGTTTTGTTTTGCCCGCCAGAAAGGAAAACGCCATGAACAACCCGTTTTACCGGCAGCACCTCGATTTCCGTGCCCGACTGCGGCAAAGAAGGCCTGCAGCTGCTGCTGGATACCGCGCTGAAACTCAAAGCCGAACCGCGCCGCGACCCTGCTGGCCGGCAAACTGATTGCCTCCTGCTTTTTCGAGGCCCTCCACCCGCACCCCGCCTGTCGTTTGAAAACCGCCGTGCAGCGGCTGGGCGGCACGGTGATCGGTTTTCCGACGGCGCCAACACCAGCGCCAAAAGGCGAAACCCCTGGCCGACACCGCCCGCATCATCTCCGGCACGCCGACGCCATCATCCAGCGCCACCCCAAAGACGGAGCGGCGCGGCTGGCGGCGGAATTTTCCGCGGTGCCGGTAATCAACGCCGACGACGGCACCAACCAACACCCCAGCCAAAACCCTGCTCGATCTGGTCAGCATCTACGAAACCCAAAGGCCGCCTGAACGGCCTGAAAATCGCCATGTGCGGCGACTTGAAATAGCGGCCGCACCGTGCATTCGCTGGCACAGGCGCTCAAACTGTGGGGCTGCGAATTTGCCTTCGTCTCGCCGCCGACGCTGAGCCATGCCCGACTACATCACCGAAGAGCTGGACGACGCCGGCTGCCGCTGGCAGAGTGTTTACCGACCGCAAAGCGCGGCGCAATGGGCGGACATCCTGTATATGACCCGCGTGCAGCGCGAGCGTTTCGATGCCGGAAGAATTTTCGCGCATCCAGGGCAAAGTTCAACCTCAACGCCGCGCTGCTCTCCGGCGTGCGCGACAATCTGCGCGTGCTGCACCGCTGCGCGCGCGTCGATGAAAAGTCCACCCCGACGTCGATGCCACGCCCTATGCCTACCACTTCCAGCAGGCGGGCAACGGCCTGTATGCGCGGATGGCGATTTTGTCGCTGGTTTTAAACGAAACCGTTTAGGAGACACCCGTGAAAAACACCCGACTCAGCGTAGAAGCCATTGAAAACGGCACCGTAATCGACCAGCATCCCCGCAGGCCTCGGCCTGACCATCCTGCGCCAGTTCAAACTCCCTGCACTACAGCAACGCGGTAACGGTGGGCTTCAACCTGCCGAGCAAAAACGCAGGGCAGCAAAGACATCATTAAAATCAAGGAAGTGCACTTCAAAGAAGAAGACGCCAACCGGCTGGCGCTGTTTGCGCCGCAGGCGGTGGTCAACCGCATCAGGGGATTTGAAGTGGTGGAAAAATGCGCCTGACCCTGCCCGAGGCCATCAGCGAAGTATTCCGCTGCCCCAACCACAACTGCGCCAGCCACGGCGAGCCGGTAAAAAGCCGCTTCTACATCGCCACCCGCGGCAGCGACATCCGTCTCAAATGCCACTACTGCGAAAAACCTTCGAGCGCGAGATCGGTGGCCGAAGCGTAAAACCGTGCTTTCAAGCAGCCTGAAAACAGCCAAGCGCTTTTCAGGCTGCCTTTTCAGTCTTCCAACCCGCAAGGTTTTTTACATGAAATACCGTCTAAGCATCCTAGTCGTTGCGCTGCTGGCCGCACATAGCGCCGCCGGCGACACAGGCATTAGCGCCGACGAAATCAAAGCCGTGCTGCAATGCCGCTACACTTCGCTTCAGGCGCAGCTTTGGCGCATGGATGCCTGCAGAAGGGCAGGCATCGGGCATTGTGCGCCGCGCCGGCACTTATGGCGGCAGACTTGCGCGTTACACCCTTGACCAGCCGGTCAGGCCTTGTCGAGCCCACCGCGGCGATGTGCCGCAAATCCGCGAATTTACCGTTAGCGGCAAAGGCGTTTTGGCGGCCGTCGATATCGCCCGCTATCCGGCGCTGGCACAACGGCTCAAACAGGCCGACGAAGCATTCGCCCGCAGCATTGCCGGCCAAAAGACACACGCAAGCATACCGCTCGACCGCGACATCGCCGCCAGCGAACCCGATTTGTCGGGCAACAGCGAGACGCCCTACCAAGACATCACCGTCAGCCGCTATTACGGCTTCTGGCCCGGTCAGCGACGCAGCGGGCAAAAATTGCCGGCAAAGAATTTATCGGCTGCCGCTATCCGCAGTAAGCGCAAAAGCGAAAAATACCTTGCCCGCACTCTTTTTCAGGCTGCCTTTAAAAGGCAGCCTGAAAGCCAAAAACAGCCGAAATCGGGTAAAATCCGCCGCCTGATTTTCACCGGACACACCATGAGTTCCACCCCGCAAAACATCATCGTCGGCCTTTCCGGCGGCGTTGATTCTTCCGTTACCGCGCAGCTCTTGAAACAGCAGGGGCACGCAGTGCGCGGCGTTTTATGCAAAACTGGGAAGACGACGACAACGACGAGTACTGCAGCATCAAGCAGGACTCGTTCGACGCCATCGCCGTGGCCGATATCGTCGGCATCGACATCGACATCGTCAATTTCGCCGGTACCAATACAAAGACAAGGTTTTCGCCTATTTCCTGCAGGAATACCAGGCCGGCCGCACGCTCAATCCCGACGTGCTGTGCAACGCCGAAATCAAGTTCAAAGCCTTTCTCGACTACGCGCTCGAACACGGCGCCCAAGCGCTTACCACCGGCCACTACGCGCGCAAAGAAGTGCGTGCCGACGGCCGCCACTACCTGCTCAAAGGCCTCGACGGCAACAAAGACCAAAGCTATTTTCTCTACCGCCTGCAGCCCTACCAGCTCGAGCGCGCTGTTTCCCTAGGCAGCCTGAAAAGCCCGAAGTGCGCCGCATCGCCGCCGAAGCTACCCTGCCCACCGCCGCCAAAAAGACAGCACCGGCATCTGCTTTATCGGCGAGCGCCCGTTTCGCGAGTTTCTGCAAAATACCCGCCCACCGCCGAAGGCGAAATGGTTACGCCTGAAGGCAAAGTGGTCGGCAAACACATCGGCCTGATGTTCTACACGCTCGGCCAGCGCAAAGGGCTGGGCATCGGCGGCGCCGGCGAGCCGTGGTTTGTCGCCGGCAAAGACTTGGCCGCCAACAAACTGATCGTGGTGCAGGGACACGAGCATCCGCTGCTGTTTTCAGGCTGCCTGACCATGAGCCAGCTAAGCTGGACGCTGCCTGCGCAAGCCGGCGATCGCGAAGGTGCCGCGCCGCCGCCCGTACCGCTACACCTGCAAAACCCGCTACCGCATGGCCGATGCGCCCTGCGAAGTGCGCTATCTCGACAACAACCGCGCCGAACTGGTATTCGACGCGCCGCAATGGGCGGTAACCCCGGCCAGTCCGCCGTGCTGTACGATGGCGATATCTGCTTGGGCGGCGGCATTATCGACAGCGCTGCTAGCGAGCCCAAAAAAACCTGACGGCGTTGCTGCGCCTTGCCGTACTGGGTGTACTGTCTGCGGCTTGCTGCCTTGCATCTTTTTCATTTTGACTCGCTATCAATAACTTTCAGGCTGCCCACCATGAGCAACAAACGACTGATCTACGGCTTTCACGCCGTTAATGCCCGCCTGTGGCAAAACCCCAAAAGCCTACTCGAACTTTATGTGCAGGAAGGCAAAAGCGATGCCCGCACCCGCGATGTGCTGGAGCAGGCGGCCAAATGCAGTGCGCGTGCATTTTGCCGATGCCGAGCGCCTGGCCGCCATCTGCAAAAACGCCCGCCATCAGGGCGTGGCCGGTTTTATCGACGCTTTCCAAAAACCACGTCCATCTCGAAGACGTGCTGGAAAACCTGAAAGAGCCGCCGTTTTTACTGGTGCTCGACGGCATTACCGACCCGCACAACCTCGGCGCCTGCCTGCGTACCGCCGACGCGATGGGCGTGCACGCCGTTATCACCCCCAAAGACCGCAGCGCCGGCCTGAACGCCACCGTCAGCAAAGTTGCCTGCGGCGCCGCCGAAAGCCTGCCCTACATCACCGTAACCAACCTCGCCCGCACCCTGCGCGAGCTCAAAGAATACGGCATCTGGATCGTCGGCACCGATATGGGCGGCGATGCCGATCTCTTTCATTATCCGGTGCCCGAGAGCGTGGCGTGGGTGATGGGCAACGAAGGCGAAGGCATGCGCCGCCTCACCCGCGAGCATTGCGACGCGCTGGTGTCGATTCCGATGCATGGCAGCGTCGAGAGCATGAACGTTTCCGTCAGCACCGGCATGGTGCTCGCCGAAACTCCGCCGCCAACGCAGCCCTGAAAGCATGAATGCCGTTTCAGGCTGCCTTGCACCGGCCGATGCCGACACCGTCCGCCGCGAGTTCGCCCCGCGCCTGATCCGCTGGCAGCGCCGCCACGTACCGCCACGGCCTGCCCTGGCAGGGCGCCGACGCTCACGGCGTGTGCTGTCGGAAATCATGCTGCAGCAAACCCAAGTCGCCACCGTGCTCGACTACTACCCGCGTTTTTCGCAGCGCCTTTCCCTGATGTTGCCAGCCCTGGACTGCCGCGCCCGAAGACGAAGTGCTGCGGCTGTGGGCGGACTGGCCATTACAGCCGCGCCCGCAACCTGCACTAAAGCCGCGGCGCAGGTCAGCCGCGACTTCGGCGGCCGTTTCCGCCGAACGCAGCGAATTGGAAAAACTCGCCGGCGTCGGCCCGCAGCACCGCCGCCGCCATTGCCCGCCTCGCCTTCGGCCGCCGCGAAAACCATACTCGACGGCAACGTCAAACGCGTGCCGTGCCGCCTGTTCGCCCTCGACGGCGACCCCGCCGACAAAGCATTCGAGCGCCAACTATGGCAGCAGCGCCGAACAACTGCTGCCGCCGTACGCCGCCGATATGGCCGCCTACACCCAGGGGCTGATGGACTTGGGCGCCACCGTCTGCCGCCGCAGTAAGCCCGACTGCGCCGCCTGCCCGATGCACGACATCTGCGCCGCCCGCCGCGACGGCCGCACCGCCGAACTGCCGCGCAAAAAGCACCGCCGCCGTCAAACAGCAAACCCTGTACTGGCTCGACCTGCGCTGCGCCGACGGCAGCCTGCTGCTGGCAAAACGCCCGCCAGCAGGCATCTGGGCAGGCCTCTACTGCTCTGCCCAGCTTCTGACAGCCTGGCTGCCGCCCACGCTTTTGCCGAACAATGCGGCTGCCCCGCCGCCGCCCTGCACGAAGAGATCCCCCTAACCCACCGCCTGACCCACCGCCTGCTGGAAATCATCCCCCTATCCGCCCGTATCAGGCAGCCTGAAACCCCCGCCGCCCCTACCAATGGGTCAGCCCCGCCCAACTGCCCGACTACGGCCTGCCCAAACCGCTCGAACGCTACCTGCAGCACCAAGCAGCCTGAAACCCCTACCCCCGTAGGGTACGCACCGCGCACCAAACACCCACCCAAACTCTTTCAGGCTGCCTGAAAACAAAAGCAGCCTGAAACCCACACCCAACCAACAAAGCAAAGGAGCAAAGCCATACGCAGCACGACTACGCCGCCGCCGAAAACTGGCTGGCACAAGACCCCGACCCCGAAACCCGTGCCGAACTCTCCGCCCTGCTCGCCCGCCGCCCGCAGCGGCAACGAAGCCGCACGGCAGGAAATCGCCAGCCGCTCTCGCCGGGCCGTCTCACCTTCGGCACCGCCGTTTGCGCGGCCTGCTGCAGGCCGGGCCCCTCGGGCATGAACCGCGTGCTGGTGGCGCAAAGCGCAGCCGGCCTGACCGCCTATATCAAAGCCGCCAATCCCGAGCGTCCCAGCATCGTTATCGGCTTTGACGCGCGCAAAACTCCGAACGCTTCGCCCGCGACAGCGCCGCGAAATCATGGCCGGCGCGGCATCCACACCCTGCTGCTGCCGCGTCCGCTGCCTACCCCCGTGCTCGCCTACGCCCTGCGCCTGTTTGACGCCGATGCCGGCGTGATGGTTACCGCCAGCCACAACCCGCCGCAGGACAATGGCTACAGAGTCTATCTGGCAGCATCAACGGCGGCGGCTAAATTGTGCCGCCCGCCGATGCCGACATCGCCCGCCATATCGACCAGGCCGCCGCCGGCGACATCCGCACCCGCCGCGCAGCCAGGACTACCAAACCCCAGACGAAAGCTGCATCGACAGCTATATCCGCACCACCGCCGAGCGCATCGATGATACCAAAAACGCCGCTGAACTACGTTTACACCGCCCTGCACGGCGTCGGCGGCGAAGTGCTGTTCAAAAACCTTTCAGGCTGCCTCGCTGCCGCTGCCGCAAGCCGTGGCCGAGCAGAACGAGGCCCGACGTACCGTTTCCCCACCGTATCCTTTTCCCCAATCCCGAAGAAGCTGGCGCCCTCGATCTGGCGCAGGCGCTGGCTGAACGCCGTCGGCGCCGAGCTGATTATCGCCAACGACCCCGACGCCGACCGGCTGTCGCCGCCATTCCCGACGGCAGCGGCGGCTGGAAAATCCTTCACGGCAACACCATCGGCAGCCCTGCTGGGCTGGGACGCCGCCCTGCCGCGCTCAAGCCGTTCCGGCCGCGCGGCACCTCGCCTGCTCGCTGGTCTCCTCGCCCGCGCTGGCCGAAATCGCCCGCCGCTACGGCCTTGCCAGCCAACAAACCCTCACCGGCTTCAAATACATCGCCCAAATCCCCGATCTGATTTACGGCTACGAAGAAGCGCTCGGCTATCTCACCGATCCCGAAAAGTGCGCGACAAAGACGGCATTCTGCCGCCGCCGCTTTTGTTGCGCTGGCATGCAGCCTGACAAGGCAAAAACCCTTGCCGACCATATCGCCGAATTTGAAGCCGAGTTCGGCATCTACGCCAGCGCCCAGCTCTCGCTGCGCACCGCTCGCCCGCCGCCGCCGGCGCCCTGGTCGCCACCCTGCGCCAAAACCCGCTGCGCGAAATCGCCGGCCGCGCCGTCCAAGCATGCCGCGACTACCAAGCCGAAAGCCCCGCCGCCGACATCCTGCACACACCTCGCCGACGGCAGCCGCCTGATCGTCCGCCCCCTCCGGCACCGAGCCCAAAGTCAAGTTCTACTTCGACGTGCGCGGCGACACCCCCGCCGCCGCCGAAACACTGCTCGCCGAACTCGACACCGCCCCTGCGCGAAACCCTGCGCCGCCCCGAATACGGCAGCCAGCCGGTCTAGCCCCCAAAAGCTAGTAGAAACGCGCCGCGGAAATTCATCCGGCGGCGCAGTTTTTTCAGGCTGCTTTTTCTCGGACAAGGCAGCCTGAAAACGGGACTTTGTTTCCGCGCGTAGGGTGCACACCGTGCACCATTTACCGCACTGCCACCGCTTCGGTGCGCGGTGCACACCCTACGCCAATAGTAGCAGCCTGAAAATCGGGCAATACCGTTTTTCAGGCTGCCTGCTGATTGGCTTTTCAGGCTGCTTGGACAGCGGGCGGGCAGCCTGCAAAACAATTATGCCGCATCGCGTTTTGGCGGCGGCTTTGATGTTCAGGATTTGGCGCACAAAGGCGGCGAGTTGGGCGGGAAAGTCGGCATCGTTCAGGCTGCCGATTAGGGCGAAGGTGTCGGGTTTGCCGCCGTCGTCGGCGCTGAGGGTTTCGCCGTTTGGTAGTATTGGAAAAACAGGGCTTTTGCCGCCGCGGATTTTTGCCGCGGTGTAAAACAAGAATGTCGCCGTTTTCGTCTGCGGCGAATGCGCCGGATAGGCGCGGTTGATGCCGTCGAACGGAAAGTTGATTTCGGCGGCGAGCGAGACTTTTTGCCGGCAACGGGTGCGCCTAAGCCGAAGCCGTTCCAGCATTTTTATCCTGCTGCGCGCGGGCGTACCACAAATCCAGCTCGGGCGAGTAGGCGGCTTCGGTGTCCAATCCGCCGCCAACGCCGGAGACGGTGCAGGATGGTTTGCGGCAGGGCGGTTTGCAGGGCTTGGAGTGAAACGCGCGTGGGCGGCGGCGAGTTGGGCGGGCCGGTGAGGATGGCGGGCATGGGTGTCCTTGTTTGAGGGCGGATGGAAAGGCAGCCTGAAGGTGGGGTTTCAGCTGGCTTGGGGTGGTTTGGGGTGGTTGAGGTTGGGTTGTAAACCCAACAAAACAGATGGGTTTACGGTTCTGTTGGGTCTCAGGACCCAACCCATGCTTCGCTGCGCGCGGGCGTACCACAAATCCAGCTCAGGGCGAGTAGGCGGCTTTCGGTGTCCAATCCGCCGCCAACGCCGGAGACGGTGCAGGGATGGTTTGCGTTAGGACGGTTTGCAGTGGACTTGGACGAAACGGCTATGGGCGGCGGCGAGCTGGGCGGAGTCGGTGAGAATGGCGGGCATGTGGTGTCCTTTGCTTGTGGTGGATGGAAAAGGCAGCCTGAAAATGGCGGTTTCAGGCTGCTTTTTAGGTTATGAAGTTGGGTTGTAAACCCAACAAAAACAGGTGAATTACGGTTTTGTTGGGTCTAAAACCCAACCTACGCTTGCTGAGCCACAAACGGCTGGCGAGTCTGGTCGGTGATTGCCCCACACCCGAGGAGAGCGGGGAAACTAAATTAAAAGCCGCTGCTTCGGCGGGAAGGTCTGCGGTGCGTAAGGCGCTGTATATGGCTACCGTGGTAGCGACACGTTTTGGAACCGCTTATTCGGGATTTCTATCAGCGCTCTGCTGTCCAAGGGTAAGCCGTATAAGGTCGCCGTTACGGCGTATGCGCAAACTGCTGACGATATTGAATGCCCGGATGCGTGATTATTTTGTCGAAAAACGGTACCACCGAAAGGTGGTATCCAAACGGCTTGATTTGAGTTTTGGTATTTTTGCCCGACGGGTGAAAAACACAGTTGCTGCGAAGTTCCGCGTAATTCACAGGTAGAGGTGTGACGGCCACGCACGCGGTCGAGTTGGGTATGTAAGCTACGGTTTGCTTATTTTAATTAAAACATAATTTTTATCTCCAATTTCAACATTATTTAATGCTTTTAAATTTGCTTCTTGAGGTTTAATTATTTCTGTTGTCGTCTGGCTTGAGAGAGATTGCCAGTATTCTTGTTAGCGCATCACGTCCTTCGTGTAATTTGCTTACTTTTTGTAATTTCTCAACATCTGGCTTCTAATTAAATCAGTGGATTGAAGTGTTGCCATTTTTTCTTGTACATGCACTACTTTTACATTTCCCTTGATAATTTCTACAAAACTCTAGGGACTCTTCCGTATCTGATCAAAGATTTCCTTACCAATACCTACAATAAGAAATTGATTTCAATTCTACTCACCTATTCTCTCCAGCATTCATCACAACATTAAGGTTATCTTATAATATCAACAATTTGAGCAAAATATCGGTTGTTAGACATTTTGACTAGCTCTCATTATTAGTTAAAAATCGATAGCTTGTTTAGGAATTACAGGTCTAATTTCAATAGATGATAATATTTTTGCTTAATATTTCCTGTAAATCAAATAGATCAACTCTGCATCCAAGTATTTACCCGAATCTGTAGCATTTTTCTTGAGCATTTTCTACAAACCAACAAATAATAAGGTGTCTAATTGATCTTTTGCCGCATCCAGCAACAAATATATTATATTTAAAAATTCTCATTATTTCTGATTAAAAATATTACTTATCATTACCCATCTCATTTGCTTTCATGCAGCTTATTGGATTTTCCATTGCTGGTTTACTCTGTTTTTAATAGTTCAAAAACATATTTACCAAGTGCGCAAATTCAGTTAAAGATATTACGATTAAAAATATTACCCATCTTATAGATACCTTCATATTTAAATCAATAAAAAGACTAACTATACTCTGATGAAAAACCAATAACAGCTACCAATATTGGGAAGGAATAGTTAAAAATTTGTTTTAAATTTTTCATGATACTCCAAAAGCAAGCTTAAAATTATCAAGGTCGATATTAATAACATTCTTCAAATACTTCCCAGTATAACTCCCTTCACCTTCGCTACTTCTTCAGGGCTACCTGAAGCAATCCTCCTCCACCATCGCCCCTCGGGCTCCCTAAGTCCACAATCCAATCCGCGGTTTTTAATCACGTCCAGATTATGCCTCGATAATCACTATCGAGCTGCCTTTTGCCTTTCAGACGGCCTATGACTTCCAGCAGCAGGGCAATGTCGGCGAAGTGCAGGCCGGTGGTGAGGTTCGTCCAATATATAGAGCGTGCGGCACGGTGTCGCGTTTGGAGAGTTCCAAAGCGAGTTTGACGCGTTGGGCTTCGCCGCCGGAGGGTGGTAGGCGGACTGGCTGGAGGCGGATGTAGCCTCAGGCCTACGTCCATCAGGGTTTGCAGTTTCGCGCGATACGGTGGGGACGGCGTCGAAAATCTGCGGGCTTCTTCGACTGGTCGTCGAGGACTTGGCGCATGTTTTTGCCTTTTGTATTGGATTTCGAGGGTTTCGCGGTTTGTGAGCGTTTTCGCCGTGGCAGACTTCGCAGGGGGACGTACACGTCGGGCAGGAAGTGCATTTCGACTTTGATGACGCCGTCGCCTTGCAGATTTCGCAGCGCCGCCTTTGACGTTGAAGGAGAATCTGCCGACGTTGTGACCGCGTTCGCGCGAGAGGGGTACGCCGGCGAAGAGTTCGCGGATGGGGTGAACAGGCCGGTGTAGGTGGCGGGTTGGAGCGAGGGGTGCGGCCGATGGGGGATTGGTCGACGTTGATGACTTTGTCGAGGTGTTCGAGGCCGCGGATGTCGTCGTATGGGGCGGGTTCTTCTTGGGCGCGGTTGAGTTCGCGGGCGGTGATTTTGGCGAGGTGTCGTTAATCAGGGTGGACTTGCCGCTGCCGGATACGCCGGTGATACAGGTAATCAAACCGAGCGGTAGTTCGAGGGTTACGTTTTTAAGGTTGTTGCCGCGCGCGCCTTTGAGGACGAGCATTCGGTCGGGATTGACGGGCGTGCGTTCAGTCGGCACAGCAATGGTTTTCCGCTGAGGTATTGTCCGGTAACGGATTTTTCTGCATTTAGCAACGTTTTCGGGTGTGTCGGCAATCAGTACGTTGCCGCCGTGTTCGCCCGCGCCTGGGCCCATATCGACGACGAAATCGGCTTCGCGGATGGCGTCTTCGTCGTGTTCGACCACAATCACGCTGTTGCCCAAATCGCGCAGGCGTTTGAGGGTGGCGAGCAGGCGGTCGTTGTCGCGCTGGTGCAGGCCGATGGAGGGTTCGTCCAAAACGTACATCACGCCGGTCAGGCCGCTGCCGATTTGGCTGGCGAGGCGGATGCGTTGGGCTTCGCCGCCGGAGAGGGTTTCGGCGGAGCGGCTTAAATTCAGGTAATCCAGCCCGACGTTAATCAGGAAGCCGAGCCGCTCGGTGATTTCTTTGAGGATTTTTTCGGCGATTTGTTTTTTGTTGCCGTCCAAATCCAGCGTTTCAAAGAATTGGTGGGTTTTGGTCAGCGGCCAGGCGGAGACTTCGTGCAAGGGTTCGCCGCTGACGTAAACGTAGCGTGCTTCTTTGCGCAAACGTGCGCCGCCGCAGCTCGGGCAGGCGCGGTGGTTTTGGTATTCGCGCAGTTTTTCTCGCACGGTTTCGCTGTCGGTTTCGCGGTAGCGGCGTTCGAGATTGGGGATGATGCCCTCGAAGGCGTGGCTGCGGTTGAAGGTGGTGCCGCGTTCAGACAGGTAAGTGAAATCAATGATTTCTTTACCCGAACCGTGCAACACGACTTTTTTGACTTTTTCAGGTAGCGTTTCCCAAGCAGCCTGCACATCGAAACCATAATGCCGCGCCAGCGACTGAATCATTTGGAAATAGAACTGGTTGCGCTTGTCCCAGCCGTCAATCGCGCCTGTTGCCAGCGACAATTCGATGGGCGACTACTTTTTCGGGGTCGAAGAAATTGGTGTTGCCCAAGCCGTCGCAAGTCGGGCAGGAACCCATCGGATTGTTGAACGAGGCGAGGCTCTAATTCGGGCAGGCTGTACGAACACACGGGGCAGGCGAAACGCGCGGAAAACCAATGCTCTTCGCCGCTGTCCATTTCCATCGCCAGCGCGCGCTCGTTGCCGTGGCGCAGCGCGGTTTCAAAACTTTCCGCCAGCCGCTGCTTGATGTCCGCCTTCACTTTCACGCGGTCGATGACCACGTCGATATTGTGCTTGATGTTTTTTCCAGTTTCGGCACTTCGTCCAAACTGTACACTTCGCCGTCCACGCGCACCCGTGCAAAACCCTGCGCCTGCAAATCGGCAAAGAAATCGACAAACTCGCCCTTACGCTCGCGCACCGCCGGCGCCAGAATCATCACGCGCGTGTCTTCCGGCAGCTTCAATACGGCATCGACCATCTGCGATACGGTCTGGCTCGACAGCGGCAGATTGTGTTCGGGGCAATACGGCGTGCTGACGCGGGCGTACAAAAAGGCGCAGGTAATCGTGGATTTCCGTTACCGTGCCGACGGTGGAACGCGGATTGTGGCTGGTGGATTTCTGCTCGATGAAATCGCGGGCGACAGGCCTTCGATCAAATCGACATCGGGTTTGTCCATCATCTGCAAAAACGCCGCGCATAGGCGGACAAGCTTTCTACATAACGCCGCTGCCCTTCTGCATACAGCGTGTCAAACGCCAGCGACGACTTGCCGCTGCCCGACAGCCCCGTTACCACCACCAGCTTGTGGCGCGGAATGTCCAAATCGACGTTTTTCAAATTGTGCATGCGCGCGCCGCGGATGCGGATGGTGTCGTGGGCGTGGGCGGGTTTGTGTGTTTTTAGACATTTTTCAGGCTGCCTGATGCAAAAGGGAAAACGGCGGATTCTAGCATTTTTTCCGTTTTTCAGGCTGGCTGCAAAGCATCGGGCGGCTTTCAGGCAGCCTGAAACCTATATCGGAATAAAAAGCAAAGCAGCCTGAAAAGCCGCAATGGTTTTTCAGGCTGCTTTTGACGGGCGGCACCGTGCAGGCGGGATCAGTTTTGCATCTCGTCCAATTCGGATTGCAAAATCAAGCCGAACTCAGCATCCAAAACACTACAAACCCGCTTCCAAATCGCGCGCACATAGTTTTGCAGAAATTCGCGCAAGGGAAGCGGCTTCTTTTTCGCGTGCGGCATCGTCGTGCCACATTTGGATGATTTGCCCGCCCCTGCCCTGTTCGGCGGGGTCGAGATCGATCATTTTGCTGTTGCCGCCGCCGTCTGCCGTCAGCGGAATCCATTTGGGGTTCCACCAAAATCGGGCTTGATGCCGACGTCTTCGCTGGCAGCCGAAATCGCTGCCGTCGTCGTTTTGGAAGCTGCCGTCTGCGTGCAACGCTTTGCCAAATATCGTATTCGTCGATGATGCGCTCGATGCTCAACCACCTCGCCTGCAAACACGGCGCCGATGTCGGTTTCGCCGTTGGCAACGCGGTAGAGTTCTTTAAACTCTTCGGCAGCGCGTAGCCGCGTTTGTTCCAGTTCGGCGAAATCCGCTTCGCTGGCGCCTGCGTTCAGCTCAAACGAGGTTCCAACTCTGCGGCGACGGCCGGATATTCTTTCACCAGCGCGTCAAGCTGGACTTTCATGCGGGCAACTAAGTCTTTTCATGGCATTTCCTTTTTCGGGGCAAACGGTTTTCCAGGCTGCCTCAGCTGCGGGCTTCGGCCAGATACTGCGCTACCAGGCGGACGTAGTGGGCGGCAGAGTAGCGCAGGTGTTCTTTTTCGGCGTCGGTGAGCGGGCGCACGGCTTTGGCGGGGCTGCCCATATAGAGATAGCCGCTCTCGAGCCGTTTGCGCGGGGGGACAAGGCTGCCGGCGCCGATGATGACGTCGTCTTCGATTACGGCATCGTCGAGCACGGTGCTGTCCATTCCCACCAGCACGCGGCTGCCGACGGTGCAGCCGTGCAGGGTTACGCGGTAGGCCGACGGTTACGTCGTCGCCGATAAGCAGCGGCGAGCCTGCGGGTTTGGCGTCGGTTTTGTGGGTAACGTGCAGCATGCTCAAGTCTTGGATATTGCTGCGGCGGCCGATGCGGATGGAATTGACGTCGCCGCGCAGCACGGCCAGCGGCCAGACGCTGGCGCCTTCGGCCAGGCTGACATCGCCGATCACGACGGCCTGCGGGTCGATATAGACGTCGGCTGCCAGTGCGGGCAGGCGGTTTTGGAAGGGCGCAGGGGCATGGGGGTTCCTTTTTGTTTGGGTTTGAACCGGCAGGCAGCCTGAAAAAGTTTTCAGGCTGCCTGAATACGTCGCTCCCGCGTAGGGCGGGAATCTTGGTGGCTATTTAGCAATACTTAGAAAAACAAACGATTGCTTGGATTTCGGCAAGATTCCCGTCTGCGCGGGGAGCGCAGCGGACTTGCGTAAGCCAATGACGGCGCTGCTATGAAAATGACGGCGTTTATTGGCTTTCAGGCTGCCTTTGGTTTCAGGCTGCTTTGGCTTTCAGGCTGCCTGTGCAGACGTTACCCGATCCAGTCCGGCCAGATCGGTTTGGGTGGCGATGTCGGTGAAACCGGCGGCGGCTAGGATTTCCGCACGGCAGCGCCCTGGTTGTAGCTGTGCTCGAACAGCAGCCGACCGCCGCTTTTCAGATGTTGGCGGGCACCGGCGGCGATGGCGCGGATGCAGCAGGCCGTCGGCAAAAATCGGTGAGCGCGCCCCTGCGGCTCGAGCGCAGATCGCCTGCGCACAGATGGGCGTCGCCGGCTTCGATATAGGGCGGATTGGAAACGATGACGTCGAATTTTTCGTTTTCAGGCAGCCTGAAAGGGCTGTCGGCGGCAGGGACGGCATCAAACCACGAACCCTGCGCCCATTCGATATCGGCGCCGAGTGTGCGGGCGTTACGCCGCGCCATTGCCAAGGCTTCGGCGCTGATATCGGACGCGCGCACGCGGGCGTCGGGCGCTCGAGCTGGCGCTGACGGCGATGATGCCGCTGCCGGTGCCCAAATCCCACAGGCTGCCGCGCCTTCGGGCAGCACCTGCAAAGCGGCTTCAGCAGGTGCTCGGTTTCGGGGCGCGGAATCAGCACGGCGGGCGAAACCCGGCAAACTCGCGGCCGTAAAATTCGCGGCGGCCGAGTATATAGGCCTATCGGCTCGCCCGCCAGCCGCCGCGCAGCCAGCGCATCGAGCGCGGCCGAATCGGCGGCGGGAAGCGCGTCGCCGTCGCGGGTAATCAGCTGGCTGCGGCTGGAAACCGGTTTGGTGCGCAGCAGCATCCGCGCTTCGTTTTTCGGCAGCGGGCAGGCGGCAGTCATTGGGCGATGGTGGTCATGTTTGTCCTGATGGGCAGGCAGCCTGAAAACGGTGTTTCGCGGTTTTTCAGGCTGCCTGATTGAAAATGAAAGACGGGTTTCAGGCTGCCTGAAACTTTTGTCAAACGCCAAAATCCATTAAGCCCCGTCATTCCCGCGCAGGTGGGAATCTTGGTTGACTTTAACAACATTATGTTTCTTAAATTATTTTCGAATGTTAGCAGGATTCCCGCCTGCGCGGGAATCAGCGACGTTTGTTGTGTTTTCAGGCTGCCGTTGGCGGGATTAAGGCAGCCTGAAAGCGGGATGGCGTTTTCAGGCTGCCTTTTGGCTTGCGGCGTTACAGCACCGATTTGACGGCGGCGGCGACATTGTCGGCGGTGAAGCCGAACAGTTTGAATCAGTTCGCCGGCGGGGCGGATTCGCCGAAGCGGTCAATGCCGATTACTTTGCCGCTTGAGCCGACATATTTGTACCAGTGCCGGACACGCCGGCTTCCACGGCGACTTTGGGCAGGGCGGCAGGCAGCGGCGGCGCGGTAGGCGGCGTCTTGGCGGTCGAACACATTGGTGCTGGGCATGGAAACGACGTTGACGGCGATGCCTTCCGCTGCCAGTTGTTTTTGCGCCGCCAGCGCCAGTTCGACTTCGGAACCGGTGGCGATAATCACGGCCTGCGGCTTTTCGACGGCGCAAACGGTGTAGCCGCCGCGTTTGATGTTCTCCAGCGCTTGAGCTGCGCGGCACGAATGGCAGGTTTTGGCGGCTGAAAATCAGGCTGCTGGGGCGGTCGGCCTTAACCGCTTCGCTCCAGGCGACCAGCGATTCGGCGGTGTCGCAGGGCGCCAAACGTCCATATTCGGAATCAGGCGCAGGCTGGCGGTTTGCCTCGACGGGCTGGTGGGTGGGGCCGTCTTCGCCCAGCCCGATGGAATCGTGGGTGAACACGGAAACCGACGGATTTTTCATCAGCGCCGCCAGCGCAGGGGCGTTGCGGGCGTATTCGCTGAACATCAGGAAAGTGGCGCCGAAGGGGCGCAGGCCGCCGTGCAGCGTCATGCCGTTGACGATGGCGGTCATGCCGAACTCGCGCACGCCGTAGTGGACGTAGTTGCCGCCGTGCTGCTTGGTTACGGCAACGCTGCAGCCGGTCGGTCAGGTTGGACGGGGTCAGGTCGGCGGAGCCGCCCACCAGCTCGGGCAGCAGGCCGGCCAGGATTTCGATGCTGTTTTGACTGGCTTTGCGGGTGGCGATTTTTCGGCTTTGGCGCAGACGGTTTCAAGGGCAGCCTGAACGGCGGCATCGAAGTTTTCAGGCAGCCTCGCCGAGTCATGCGGCGCTCAAACTCGGCAGCTTCGGCGGATATCGGCTGCGGTACTCGGCAAACAGGGCGTTCCACTCGGCTTCGAGCGCGGCGCCTTGAGCTTTGGCGTCCCAAGCGTTGTAGATGTCTTGCGGGATTTCGAAGGCGCCGTGCTTCCAGCCCAGATGTTTGCGCGTGGCGGCGATTTCGTCGGCACCCAGCGGCGCGCCGTGGGTTTTGTGGCTGCCTTCCTCGCTGGCGGCGCCTTTGCCGATCAGGGTTTTTGCAGCAGATGATCGAAGGCTTGCCGCTTTCGGCGCGGGCGGTTGCGATGGCAGCCTGAAGGGCTTGGGCGTCGTGGCCGTCGACATTGGGCACGACGTGCCAGCCGTAGGCGGCGAAGCGCTCGGGGATGTTTTCGCTGAACCAGCCGTCCACTTTGCCGTCGATGGAGATATTGTTGTCGTCGTACAGCACAATCAGTTTGCCCAGCCCCAGCGTGCCGGTACCAGCGAGCGAGGCTTCGTGGAGATGCCTTCCATCAGGCAGCCGTCGCCGAGAAAAACATAGGTGTGGTGATCGACGATGTTCAGGCCGTCTTTATTAAACTCTTCGGCATGATTTTTTCCGCCAACGCCATGCCCACGGCGTTGGCAGATGCCCCCGCCCTCAACGGGCCGGTGGTGGTTTCGACGCCGTCGGTGTAGCCGTATTCGGATGACTGGGGGTTTTGCTGTGCAGCTGGCGGAAGTTTTTCAGATCGTCAACGGATAAGTTGTCAACCAGAGATGCAGCAGGCTGTATAAAAAGCGCCGAAGCGTGGCCGTTGGAAGCACGAAGCGGTCGCGGTTGGCAAACTTCGGATTGGCGGGGTTGTGGCGCAGAAAACCGCGCCACAGCACGTCGGCCATATCGGCCATGCCCATCGGCGCGCCGGGGTGGCCGGAATTGGCTTGTTGGACCATATCCATAGAGAGGAAGCGGAGGGCGTTTGCTGTTTGCAGAAGCCATAATGATTCCTTGCAGTAGGTATTGGGAGAAAGGCGCCGATTATCGCAGCCTTCCGCCCGCATGGTAAAGCAGGCAGCCTGAAAAACGCAGCCTGAAACATGGCTGCCGGGGCTGATTTTTCCGTTTTCAGGCTGCCTTATTTGCCGCGCCCGCCCGCACTGCCCCATTCCAAAATCAACACCGCCAAAATTTTCTTAACAAAATGCGCGACAAACTTCACCTCGCGCCGTCCTTTGTTTGACAAACCCAGCGCCGATACCTATAATCCGCCGCTTCCAACTCACGGAGTAGTGGCTGAGAGGCTGAAGGCACCTCCCTGCTAAGGAGGCATACGGGGTCAACCTGTATCGAGGGTTCGAATCCCTCCTACTCCGCCAGCTAAACTAAAAACGGCAAGATTTCCGAATCTTGCCGTTTTTTCATTTTTCAAGATTTAAAACAGTGCATTAGCGCCAACCAAACAGGCAGCCTGAAAGTTTCGAGGCTGCCTGTTGGCGCGTTTGCCCGTTTCCCATCGTCGCCCGAGTGTGGCACAATTTGCGCGGCGTTTCGCGCGCCGCACCGTATCCGAAAAACAATACCGATTAGGGGAACTTTATGTCCGTCCACCACGCCGTCCAACTGATTGAAGACAGCGAAGCCCGCTTTGTCGATCTGCGTTTTACCGATACCAAAGGCAAGCAGCACCATTTCACCGTGCCTGCCGCCGTGGTGCTGGAAGACCCCGAAGAATGGTTTGAAAACGGCCAGCCGTTTGACGGCTCTTCGATCGGCGGCTGGAAAGGCATTCAGGCCTCCGACATGCAGCTGCGCCCCGATCCGTGCCACCGCCTTGTCGATCCCTTTTTCGACGATGCCACCGTGGTCTTTACCTGCGATGTGATCGACCCCGCCGACGGCCAGGGCTACGGCCGCGACCCGCGCTCCATCGCCCGCCGTGCCGAAGCCTATCTGAAATCCACCGGCATCGGCGACACCGCCTATTTCGGCCCCGAACCCGAATTTTTCGTGTTTGACGGCGTCGAATTTGAAAACCGCCATGCACAAAACCCGTTTTGAAATCACTTCCGAGAGCGGCGCTTGGAGCAGCGGCCTGCATCAGGACGGCCAAAAACACCAGCCACCGCCCCGTAGTTGAAAAGGCGGCTACGCGCCCGTCGCCCCCATCGACGCGGGGCAGGATCTGCGCTCGGCAATGGTCAATATCCTGACCGAAATCGGCATCCCGTGGAAGTGCACCATGCCGAAGTCGGCACCGGCAGCCAGATGGAAATCGGCACCAAGTTCAATACCTTGGTGCGCCGCGCCGACTGGACGCAGGACATGAAATACGTGATTTGGAACATGCGCGCACAACTTCGGCAAAACCGCCACCTTTATGCCCCAAACCCGCTGATGGGCGACAACGGCAGCGACGCACGTGCACCAGTCTATCTGGAAAGACGACAAAACCTGTTTGCCGGCGACGGCTACGCAGGGCTGTCCGACACCGCGCTCTACTACATCGGCGGCATCATCAAACACGCCAAAGCGCTCAACGCCATCACCAACCCTCCACCAATTCCTACAAACGCCTGGTGCCACACTTTGAAGCGCCCGGTCAAACTGGCCTACTCGGCGCGCAACCGCTCCTTTCCATCCGTATCCCGTCGGTGGGCAGCAGCAAAGCCCGCCGCATCGAAGCGCGCTTTCCCGACCCGACGCCAACCCCTATCTGGCGTTCGCCGCGCTGCTGATGGCCGGCTTGGACGGCATCAAAACAAAATCCACCCGGCGATCCCGGCCGACAAAAACCTGTACGATTTGCCGCCCGAAGAAGACGCGCTGGTGCCCACCGTCTGCGCCTCGCTGGAAGAAGCGCTCGCCGCACTCAAAGCCGACCACGAATTCCTGCTGCGCGGCGGCGTGTTCAGCCAAGACTGGATCGACAGCTACCTCGCCTTTAAAAGAAGAAGACGTACGCCGCATCCGCATGGCACCGCACCCGCTGGAATTTGAGATGTACTACTCGCTGTAAGCCTTTTTCTCCAAACTTTCAGGCTGCCTGAAAACCCTTCAAACAGGGCTTTCAGGCAGCCTGAAAGCTGCATAAAGCAAACGTTTTTCATAAGCGTTAAACATTTTTAAATCCCGATAATCGGCACCGGCTTTGCTTATAGTTTCTCCGCGTCGCTAACACCACCCCGACAGCACAAAACACCTGATTGAAATTCGCTATTACCAAAATCAAGCCGTCAAAAATTCCGTATAATCCGCGCCGAATTTTTCCGCCCGTACTGCCGTGCCTTCTTTTTAGGAAGGCTTTTTCAGCAGCCTGAAATGAAAAATACGCAGCCGGACAACCTATTACATTGAAACCAAAAGGAAATCTGAAAAATGAACCGTATCTACAAAACCATCTGGAACCACGCCAGCGGCACGGCAACTGCCGTTTCCGAACTCACCGCCGCCTGCGGCAAACGCAGCAGTACCGTTCAGGCAGCCTGAAAAATGCCGCCCCGCGCCGTCTCAGCGCACTCTCTGTCGCCCTGCTGCCACTGGCACTCCTGCCGTTGCCGCAACGGTGGAAAACGGCACCGGCACCAATTCCGTTATCCTTAAAGGCGACACCGTTACTACCGCTACTGCCAACGGATCAAGACGCCACCGCCATCGGCACCGGCGCAAAAGCCGATGAACAAAAAGCTCTTTCGCTGCCGGTACCAATGCCGAGCCACCCAATAAAAATGCCTATTTATCGCTACTAACTCCAACGGCGGAGCTTTGCATCAACTGCCGTCGGCTGAGCGAAACTGTAGCCGCAGCCAATCTGCCACCGCGTTGGTGACGGCGCAAAAGCTACTGAGAGCCAAAGCCACTGCCATTGGCGTAGGTGCAAAAGCCAGTGAGCAGGCGCATTAGCCGTTGGCAGCTTTACCGCCGCCAGCGCATGGAACAGCGCGGCATCGGCAGCAACGCCTCCGCATCAGGCTCAACTTCCCTCGCCGCAGGCTACAAAGCATCAGCAGGCAGCAGCAACTCTTGCTGTGGGCAGCTCTGCCAACGCACGCAAATTAAACGGTATCGCCATCGGCAAAAACGCCCAAGCAGGCACATCGGGCACAGTAACCACCACCGATGCCGATGCCATCGTATTGGTTCGAGACAGCGTGGCTTATGAAAAAGACACCGTTCGCTGGGACAACTCCGCCAAAAGCCACCGCCGATAGCGCAACCGCGCTGGGCAAAGGCTCGTGCCGATTCCCAATACGCCACCGCAGTCGGCTTGAGCTACGCTGACCGGCGACGGCGCGCCGCTGCCGGTTCGGGCGCAGGCAACCACAGGCAACAGCGCAGTCGCCGTCGGCACGATGCTGCCAGCGCAAACCGATGCCAGTGCATACTAGCCATAAGGCTGTGGCAAAAGGCGTGAGCGCCAGCATTCGGTCAGCGATGCACAAGCCGATAGCGAACATTCCGTGGCGCTTGGTTCCGCCTCTCGCGCCAAAGCAAACGGCGTATCGCCATCGGCAACGATGCCCAAGCAAACGCTATAGATGCGCTGGCCTAATGGTAAAACAGCCGCGCGCTCGGCGAACGCGCGCCACCGCAGTAGGCAATTCCGCACAGGCGCAAAAGCGACAGCATTGCCGTAGGTAATGGCGCACCGCCGCCGCCACATTCGCTCTGGCTGCCGGAACAGGCTCCCCGCGCCACTGCCGAAAGGTACAGTAGCACTAGGTAACGATGCCCAGCCAGTCGGGATGGTGCAGTTGCGCCTGGGCAGGGCTTCTACAACCGATGCCGCCGTTGCCACCACCAGCGCCACCGTCGGCGGCGCTCACAACGGCTTTTGCCGGCACTACTCCCGATTCCACCGTCAGCGTCGGCAACGGCAGCCTGAAACGCACGATTACCAATGTCTGCCGCCGGTCGCATTACCGCCACCAGCACCGATGCCATCAACGGCAGCCAGCTTTTATGCCGTTGCCGACAAAATCTGGCAGCTGCAAGCTGGGCAAACCCATTACTACGCGAAATCCGGACAAGCCGGCGTAGGCACCAACCATGCGCCAACGACGGCGCAACGGGCCCAGATTCATTGGCAGCAGGCGTGAAAGCCGTTGCCAGCGGCAATAACGCTGGGCAGTGAGTAGCGATGTTACCGCTGCGGGTAACGAATCATTGGCTGTCGGCAACAATGTGAATATATCTGTTGGCGCACTGGCGCAACCGCCATCGGCAACAACAGCAAAGCCACCGCCCAGGTGCACAAGCATTTGGTCAAAGCTCCGAAGCCAAAAGGTGTAAACTCTGCTGCTATTGGTCGTCTTTCTATTGCCGAGGCTGAGCGCTCAGCCGCATTCGGCGTAGGCAATACTGCTTCTGGCATCTCTATCGCTATCTGTGGGCGATCAGAAGCATCGCCAAAGTAGCCTATTCGGTTGTATTGGTACGCGTCAATGCTACTGGCGAAATTCCATTGCGGCAGGCTGCAAAGCCAATGCCACTTCAATGACGGTGCGGTTGCCGTTGGTGCAAACAGCAGTGCCACCAACGCTTCTACCGCTCTGGGCGATGGTTCCAAAGCCACAGGTCTGAATGCCACCGCCTTTGGGTTGGAACGCCAACGCCGCTGGTCGTGCCGATGTGTTTATCGGTAAGCAAGCGGGTGCAGGCACGGCTAACACCAGCAATTTCAGCAATATCGGCATTGGCTGAAGGCGCGGTACGCAATGCGGGCAGCGCCACAAAAGATGTCAACAACATCATCGGCACTGGCAATCGCGCAGCAGAGGGCATTCAGGCCAACCAATATCGCCATGGGCGCACACGCCAACGGCACAGGTGCAGCGCGGCTGCCGCTAACACCACCAACAACGTTGCCATTGGCGAGCGCACCTGCGCCAGCGGCGGCAACTCGATTGCCGTCGGCAACCGCACCAAAGCCGAAGGCGTGGCAGCGATTGCCTTGGGCGTAGCCGCGAATGCCGCAGGACAAAACGGCTTTGCCGCAGGGCAAAATATCCGTGGCAAGTGAGTCTGTCGATTGCCATCGGCGGCGCACCCCAAGCAGCGAGTGCTGCCCACAACAGGCGTTCAAGGTGTTGCCACCGGTCCAGCAAAGCTACCAGCCACACACGCATCGCTGGCCTTGGGCAAAGGCAAAGCCGAGTTGCACAACAACGCCGTAGCGCTGGAGCGGATTCTGAAACCGAAACCGCCGTCGGCACCACCAGTGCCACCGTAAAACGGCATTACTTACAGCGGTTTCGCGGAACTGCTCCGACTTCAACCGTCAGCGTTGGCAACGGCAGCTGAAACGCACCGTAACCAACGTTGCCGCCGGTCGTATCAACGAAAACCAGCACCGATGCGATTAACGGCAGCCAGCTGTGGTCTCACCCAAGAAAATCGGCAACATCGGCAATACCACCAAAAACATCCTTGGCGGCAACGCGGCGATGGATGCCGATGGCAATCGACCGCGACCATATCGGCGGTACCGGCAAAAACACCATCCACGAAGCGATTCAGGCTGCCAATAACAACGCCAATGCGGCTAATGCGGGCTTCAAAATCGCCGCTAACGGCGACGCTGCCGGCATCACGCCGACAACAAAACCATCAAGCCCGATGAAAACCCTCGACCATTAAAGGCACCGGCACCGGTGCGTTTAGGGCAATTACGACAGCGACAATATCCAAACCCAAGTGAGCGCGGACGCACCGTTACCGTAGGCTTGAAAAAGGATTTGACCGTCAACAGCGCGTTACCGCAGGCGACAGCAAAACTGGATACCAACGGTTTGGACCATCACAGGCGGGCCTAGCGTAACCAAAACAGGCCCTGACGCAGCGCAGCAAGAAAAATCACCAACGTGGCAGACGGCACTATGCAGCGAACAGCAAAAGATGCGATTAACGGCGGACAGCGCTGCACACCGCGTTGAACAATATCAACAGCAAACATCGCCGCCGCCAAAACCGAAGTCAAATCCAGCGACGGCAGCGTGAGCGTAACTCCGGCACCAATGCCGCGGGCGCAACCGTGTATGACTTGGCAGTCAAAACCGACGGCACCACCATCACCGAAAAGCCGCCGACGGCAGCCTGAAAGCCAATACCACGCTTGCCCCCGCCACCAACGGCAGCATCGCCGCGCCGGCTGCCACCGATGCAGGGCAAACTGGTTACCGCCGGTGACATCGCCAGAGCTCATCAGCGGTTCCGGCTTTTACCCTGACCACCAGCGCTTGCTGGCGGCGCTGCGTTTCCGCACCTCGAACGAGCTGGTCAATCCCGGCAAAACCGTTACCATCGACGCCGGCAAAAACATCAGCATCAGCCAAAGCGGCGGCAAAGTCAGCATCGCCACCAAAAGACCAGGTTGAGTTCAGCCGGAGGTAACGGTGGAAAGACGCTGCCGGCAACCAAACTGTTACCAGAGGGCAACGGCGTTACCATCACGCCGGCAAACGGCGGCAACGCGGTCAGCTTACCGATAAAGGCCTGAACAACGGCGGCAACAAAATCACCAACGTCGCCGCCGGCACCGATGCCGACGATGCAGTAAATGTCAGCCAGCTGCAGGCGCTGGAAACCGCTCGGCAATATCAACCAGGCCAACAACCAGCATATCCAGCAGCTGGACGACAAAATCGGCGAAAGTCGGCGACAAAGCTCAATGCCGGCGGTAGCGGGCGCCATCGCCCAGGGCTCGATTCCGCAGGTTACCCGCCCCAGCGCCTTCGGTCTGTGTCGGCACCGGCTATTACGTGGCGGCCAATCGGCGATTAAGCCGTTGGCGCCTCGGCATGACCGACGGCGGCAACTGGATTTTCAAAGGCAACTTCTCGGTCAATACCAAAGGCCGCGTCGGTGCGCGCGCCGGTGCGCTGTATCAGTGGTAAACGCCGCCGAAAGCCGCCTGCGGCAGCCTGAAAACCGTTTCAGGCTGCCTGCAAACAGAGGCAGGCTTGAACGACAGGCAGCCTGAAACGCAGATCCCACCGCGTTTCGGGCTGCTTTTTACTTGGCGCGCGGCAAAAGCGCGGCCGCCGAGGTTACAATGTTGTCTTTTTCAGGCTGCTTTCAGGCTGCCTGAATAAGCTTTCGATACCAAAGGAAACCGCGATGACTTCCCGATTACCCGTTTGGCGCCGGTGCGCCTGTCTGAAGCCGTATGCGCCAAAGGTTTGCGGTTTCTTCCGGCATGGTGCCGGAAAACGAAAGCGCCGGCGCGCAAGCGCAACTGCCGACGTGCTGCGCCAAATCGACCACTGGCTCGCCCAATCGCGGCTCGGACAAACGGCATATTCTCGAAGCCACCATCTATCTGGCCGATATGGCCGACCACGCGGCAATGAACGCAGCGTGCGGGACGCATGGGTCGATCCCGCCGCCACGCCCGCCCGCGCCTGCGTCGAAGCGCGTTTTGGGCAAGAGCGAATGGAAGGTGGAAATCAAAGCATCGGCGCTGCAAACCGAAGCGGCAGCCTGAAAAATTCCCCAGCCCGATAGTGCCCTCTAAACAACCGCCCGCGCGCTGGCGGCGCGCGGCAACACAAAAACCGCTGCCGATTCAAAGGCGGCGCATCAAAACCATACCCGCCGCATACAGGCTTGTTACAATCGCCGCCTTTTGCGCTCGCGTTCGCGCCAGGGCAAAAAGCAGCCTGAAAACGGCGCGGCGCTGCCCTGATGCGCCAGGCATCCGCCGCCGGATAGGCAGCCTGAAAACCCAATAACACACCCCGCCGCAGGCAGTCTGCACGAGCGCCGCTCTTTTTCAGGCTGCCTGCCGCACCCAACTCGATTACCGCATCCATCATGCCCTTTTTATCTATCGAATTTGCGCTGTTTTTCTGCTGTTTCTGCCCGCTTTATTGGCTGTGCGCTGGGTTGCCGCCGCGCCTGCAAAACCTGCTGCGCGACCGCCGGCTTTGGGCTGGCTGGTTTATATCGCCCCGCTGGCGGCGCTGGCGCTGGCGGTGGCGTTTTCGCTTGCGTTCTCTGCTGCTGGCGCAGCTGCTGACCCGCAGCTGCTCGACCGCCGCCCGCCGCTGGTGGCTGGGCACGGGCGTGGTGCTGGCGCTGGCCAATCTGGTATTTTTCAAATTCTCCGACTTTTTCCGCCCGCTGCTGCAGCAGCACAGCGGCAGCACGCTGCCGACATCCTGATGCCGCTGGGCATCTCTTACTACACCTTTCAGGGCATCGCCTATCTCGTCGCACTCTATCGCGGCGAGAGTCCGGCGGTTGGGCACCCCTGCAGCAGCTGCTGCACTTCGGCTTTTTCCCACCATCACTTCCGGCCCGATTATCCGCCGCCGCCTTCAAAAGGCAGCGGCGGCCGCCTGAAGCGGGCATGGCCGAGCAATCTGCACCGCCGCGCCGCGCGATATGGTGAAACCGGCGCTGGCGGTATCGCTGATTGTGCTGGGCATTGCCAAAAATGGTGGCTTACCGGCACCGCTGGGCGAAAGCTGGGTCGATCCGGTTTTTGAAAACCCGCTGCAATACGACGCGCCCTCGGTGCTGGCGGCGGTGTGCCGGCGCACCGTGCAGCTGCTTATGCGGACTTTTTCCGGCACAGCGACCTGGTAATCGGCATGGCGATGCTGCCTCGGTCTCAGGCCGCCCTGAAAACTTCGTCAATATGCGCGCTGCGCGCCTACAATATCCGCGCGATTTTTGGGACCGCTGCACATCACCCCCGTCCACCTGGATACGCGACTACATCTACATTCCGCTGGGCGGCAGCCGCCACGGCTTCACCCGCACCCAGATCAACCTGATGCTGGCGATGCTGCTTCCGGGCATTCGGGCACGACTCAGGCTGAACTTTGCTGTGGGGCGCTGCACGGCGCGGCGCTGGTGCTGCTCAATCATCGGCGACAAAATCGGCGTACCGCCGCGAATCCTCTGCCGCCAGCCGCATCGCTCGTCTGATCGGCATCCCTAGTTTACCCCTGCATTTCGTCTGCTTCAGCTTTGTGGTGTTCCCGCACCGCCAGCCTTAGCGATGCCGCGCTGGTATTCCAATCGCTGGCCGGACAAGCGCGCCGGCTGGCGGATGCCTGAGCTGCCGGCGGCGGCTGCTGGTGCTGTTTGCTGCAGCGCTTGCCGCCTACGGCCTGTTGCACGCGTTTTTCCGATGCGCCGCCGCCGCGCTGGAAAAACTGCCGGTATGGCTGTGGTGGCTCGCCGCTGACCGCGGCGATGGTCTTACTGATGGTGCTGGCGCCGTCCGGCATTCCGGGATTTATTTATGCAAACTTCGATCCGCAAAACGGCAAGCAGCCTCGAAAACCAAAAACAGCCTGAAAAGCAGCCTGAAAACAGTCTGAACAGCAAACCGAGCAGCAGCCTGAAAAACCAAAAACAGCCTGAACAAGCTGCGGCGCCCGCCGGCTTTCAGTCTGCCCGCCGCTTCCGTTTCCTACCGCTTTACTGGAGCCTGCTGTACCGCCGCCGTGCTGACCCTGTGGTTCAGCCAGCAGTCGGTCACTGCCTACTGGCAGCAGACTCTTCCACCGCAGCAGCCCGCTGGAAAAACTCGACGCCTCACCCGTGGTGGCGAGCGCGGCGCGCAGCTGCAGAACGAGCCAACGACGGCTACCGCGGCCTGCTCTGAATGGATCGACAGCCAAAAACGCTGGCAGCAGCAGTTCCCCGCCGCCGACAACACGCCCCTTGCCGATGCCGGGCAGCGACGCGCCGCCGCAGTATCCGTCCGCCTTCCCGCCGCTGTGACGACGATGCCGCCTCCGGCCTGCCCGCGGTCATACGCAAAAACCGAAACGGCCGGACAGTTCTGCTTTCGCCCCTGCAGGCGCAAGAGCAGAAGCAGCGAAAAGCAGCCTGAAGACCCGCAGTCCGCCACCGTAACCCTCAGCCCGGCGACAAAGTCTTTTTCGCCGGCGACTCGCTGATGCAGGGCGTGGCACCGCATGTGCGCAAATCGCTGCATCGCGCGCTACGGCGTCGAGTCGATCGACTTGAGCAAACAAAGCACCGGCCTCCTTACCCCGGCTTTTCTGATTGTACCGGCGGTAATCGAAAAGATCTAAAAAGAACAGCCGGACATCCGCCTGTTGGTGGTATTCTTGGGCCCCAACGACCCGTGGGACTTCCCTGACCCCGAGAAAACGCAGCGGCTACCTGCGTTTCAAAAGCCCCTGAATGGGAAGCCGTGTACCGCAGCCGCATCCGCCGCATCGCCGATGCTGCCGAAGAACGCCACGTGCGCCTGATTTGGCTGGGCATTCCGCTGATGAAGCCCAACAAGCTCAACGACCAGACCCGCTATCTCGACCGCGTGCTAGCCAGCGAACTCTCCGCCGCGCCCTGTGGCTGCCCACCGACGAGCTGCTCGGCGGGCGCAGCGCCTACCGCGAGCAGCATCAGCCTCGACGGACGCAACGTGCGCATGCGCAGCAAAGACGGCATCCACTTCACCATTCCCGGCCAACAGCGTCCGGGATTGCTCACATCGAGCGCCACATCGCCCTTTACCGGCAACAACGCGCGCTCAACCTGACCGCACGTTTTCAGGCAGCCTGAGCCTTCGCAGGCTGCCTGAAAACAGCGGCAGTATCCGATTATGAAAGCATCGAAAACCTTTTCCCGCACTCCTCGCTCTTTTTGCTGCTGTACCGCGCTGCAGCTGAGCGCCTCGCCACAAAGGCGAAGTTGCCGCCCAAGCGGGCCGACACCCCGCCACCATCGTCGTCAATTACCATCCCGCCGCCCGCGCCAAAAACCGCAGGATGCCGCGGCCAAACCGCCGCACCCGCGCGCAGCAAAAGCGCCCCGCGCCTACAGCGACCGCCAGCACTGGCTGGAAAAATGGCACAAGCTCGACCAGGGCGCCAAAGTCAAATTCCGCATCATCCAGCTGGGCGACTCCCACACCGCCGGGCGACTACTTCAGCCACGAGTCCGCAGCCGCCTGCAGCAGCGCTGGGGCGACGGCGGCATCGGCTGGGTGTTCCCAACAACTCAACGCTACCAGCGCAGCGCCCTGGTCAGTTATCAGGGCGGCGGCTGGCAAACGCTCAGCAGCCGTAAAGAACAGGCCGACTTCCCGCTCGGCGGCGCCCTGGTGCGCTCCAACTACCAGGGCAGCCTGACCCTGTCCGAACGCACCGCAGCGGCGGCGAGCAGGACATCACCCTGATGATCGCCGCCGCTGGCCGACAACCCGCTATCCGTTACCACCGGCAGCGGCCGCACCGAAGCCGTTTCCCCGCTTTCAGGCAGCCCGATCTGGCACATACAGCAACTTCAGCGCCAGCCTGCCGCTCACGCCTCAGTGCCGGCGGCAGCGATTTGTGGGAAATCGGCCCTGATCGGCATCGAAAAACCGCCAGCCGGGCATCGTCTCATTCCGCGCTCGGCATCAACGGCTCGCAGCTGGCGCAAAGCAGCCGCTGGCGCGCTGGCTGGGAGCAGGATCTCGCCGCCACCCGCGCCGATCTGGCGGTTCCGCCTACGGCACCAACGAAGCCTTCAACCCCGCAAACTCGACCTTGCCCCAAACCGAGCAGCAGTGGCATCGACATCATCGCCCGCATCCGCAAAAACCCGCTCCAATGCCGGCATTATGGTGATCGGCGCGCCCGAATCGCTGCAAAAGCACCGCCGGCGCTGCGTACCAGCGCCCGGCCATGCTCGACCAGGTGCAGCAGATGCAGCAGCGCATTGCCGAAAGCGAAGGCCTCGCTGTATTGGTCGGCAGACCGCAATGGGCGGCAACCGCAGCATGAAAAACTGGATGGGCAGAATTCGGCGCACGCGACGGCGTCCACTTCTCCCGCCCAGGGCTACCGCTGCCGGCGCCGCGCTGACGACGACATCATCCGCATGGTTCAGGAACGCTGAACTTTTCAGGCTGCTCGAAACCCGTTTTCAGGCAGCCTGAAAACTCTTCCGCGCCCCAAACCGCCTATCCCGCCCCTTTTCGCTTTCAGGTTGCTCTGCCGCGTCCGGCCGGCAGCCGTGCCAGAATCGCCGCCTTTTCCCAACTTCCGTCCAAGCACCATGAACAGCCGTCTCAACCTGCTCCAAAGCCTATCCCTTCGCCCGCCTGCGCCAGGCGGGCGGTACGCATCACGCCGCCGCAGATCTCAGCGAAATCCCGCCGTATATCGGCGAACCCAAACATCCCGCACCACCCTTTGTGCTCGAAGCGCTCAGCCGCTCGCCTCGACGGGCTGTCCAAATACCTCGCTACCGCCGGCCTGCCCGAGCTGCGCCAGGCCTCGCGCCGATCGAGCTCGCGCCGCTACGACGGCTTTACGCGTCAGCCCCGACAGCGAAATCCTGCCGGTGCTCGGCAGCCGCGAAGCGCTGTTTTCCTTTAGTGCAATCTGCTGCTCGAGCCGGCGGCGGCGGAAAAACCGTGGTGGTGTCGCCCAATCCCTTCTATCAGATTTACGAAGGCGACGCTCTTGGCCGGCGGCGAAATCGTTTTACGCCAACAACCGCGCCCTGATTTCCCGCCCGATTGGGACAGCGTGCCCGAAGAGCATCGCGCCGCTGCAAGCTGGTGTTCGTCTGCTCGCCCGACAACCCCAGCGCGCAGCGTGATGCAGCGCGAAGACTGGATCGCGCTCTTTGAGCGGCAGGCGCGCTACGGCTTTGTAATCGCCGCCGACGAGTGCTATTCCGGAAAATCTATTTCGATTGCAAAACCCGTCGGCTGCCTGCAGGCCGCCGCCGAAGCCGGGCGCGGTTTCGACAACTTAATAACCTTTACCAGCCTGTCCAAACGCTCCAACCCGCCCGCCTGCGCTCGGGTTTCGTGCCGGTGACGCCAAACCGATCCGCGCCCTTTCTGCTCTACCGCACTCACCACGGCAGCGCTACGAGCTCTGCCGGTGCAGCACGCCAGCATCGTCGCGTGGAGCGACGAAGACACGTTGCCGCCAACCGCCGTCTGTACCGCGAAAATTCGACCGCGTGCCGCCGGTGCTGCGCCGGCAGTTTGAAGTTTCCCTGCCGCAGGCTTCGTTTACATCTGGCTGCGCATCCCGGCGGCGACGATTTGGCCTTCACGCAAAACCCTGTACCGTGACACCGGCGTGCTGGTGCTACCCGGTCGCTTTTTCGCCCGCGACACGCCGCAGGGCAAACCCGGTGCCGGCTATGTGCGCATCGCGCTGGTTGATGAAATCGAGCGCTGCGTCGAAGCCGCCGAGCGCATCGTTGCCCTGGTACGGCAGTCAAAAAACACCTGGCCTGAAGCAGGCAGCCTGAAAGCGTGCTGCTCCCTAAAACCACAAAGGCAGCCTGAAAACGTTTTTCAGGCTGCTTTGCTCGGCAATCCGATGAAAAATTCTGAAAGACAGCCCTGATTTATCTGGCGGGCGAGCTGTTTGCCAAAGCGCTGCCCTTTTATGCTGATTCTCTACCCGACCCTGACGTCTCGGGCCCGGCGGGTTTCGGCGAGCTGTCGTATTGGCTGACGATATCTCGCTGCTGCTGATTGCTTCCAGCATGAGCCAGGACGGCGCGGTTACCCGTTATTTCTACCTTTACTACCGTCGCACCGCCCAATGTAGTGGCGCTGGGCTACTGCCGCCGACCGCCGCCGCCACGCTGGTCGGGCTGGCGGCGGTACGGCTGTGGCATTCCGCCGATACTGGCCTTTACCGGCTGGACGCGCGCGCAAACCCCTGCTCTCCACCCAGATGAGCCTGCGCCAGTGCCGCAAGCAGCCTTTGGCCTCATACCGCGCTGCAGCTGGCTGCCCGGCGTGCTGGTGGCGGCGCTGACGGTGCTGTTGTTTCGAAATCTCCACCGCCTTTGCGGTGGAAAAACGCTTTGCCGCCATCGCGCTGGGCTGCTCAATAGTATCGCTGTCCGGCTGGCTGCTGTTTCGCCGCGACAACTCGTCGCCGTTTCAGCCTGCGCCGGCTGCGGCAGGGCTTGGGCTATATTTTGTCCTTCGGCCTGCCGCTGGTGCCGCACCACGCCGGCAACTACATCAAAGCGCCAGGCCGACCGCTTTTGATCTACCAAAGCCATCCGGCGGCGCTGCTGGGCGTGTATTCCGCCGGCTACCAAAACCGCATCGGTGCTGGGGCTGCTGTTGATGGCGCTCAACAAAGCCACCGTGCCCTACTACTATCAGGCGCTCAAAAGTGCGTCGCATCAGCGCTGCCGACGTCTCGCCGTTGGGCGCCGTGGACGCTGCCCGCCGCTCGCGCTGCCGCGCTCACCGCCATCTGTGCGCCTGAGACGGGTTTGTCTGCTGCTGCGCGCTACGAAGGCATTCGCCGCTATGTGCCTGTTTTTAGTCGGTTTTGCGCTCACCCCGCCCTATTACCGCTGGTCAATTATCTGTTTTACCACGCGCAAAACCGCCGCATCGCCACCGTTTCCCTGCTTTCGGCCGGCGTGTATCTGCTGGTGCTGCTCGTCGTTGATACCCGCGGCATCCAATGGATGCCGCTGGCGATGATCAGCGGCAACGCCGCCGTATTGCCCATCCTTTATTACTGCGTGAAAAACACGCCCAAGGCAGCCTCGAAATGAATCCGCCAGCTGATAATCTGCATGACCCCGCTGCAGGCGCCTGATTGCTCGCCACCTGATCCGCGGGCTACCGCACGAGTCTTTCGGATCTCTTGATGCTCTGCTACAAAGAAGCCGACAACGCCAAATTCCACCATTATTTTCAGGCTGCCGCCGCCCATTGCCGCTCGCGCCCGCTATGTGCTGATTCCCCTGCAAAAATGGCGGCGCGAGCGTACCATGCCGCGCCTCGCTCGACGGCCTGGACAAACACTACCGCACCGCTTTTTGCCGCCAGCATCGACAAACCCCTACGTCCATACCCTGCTGAACAAACTCGCCTTCGATACACTCGGAAACCTTCGACGACGGCAGCGGCAACCTGATCCCCAGCAGCATTCTCTACCACAACAGCTGCAAACCGCAGCGGCGCTCTGTTCAACTTCCTGCGCCGCATCCGCCTGCAAACCGAAGAGCTGCGCCGTCTCTCCTGCCGCCACCACACTCTGCACCCGGCCTGCCCAATATCGCCGCCCCACCGTGCCCCTTGATTTGTGGCAAAGCGCCGACGGCTTCAGGCAGCCTGAAAACCCCCCGCCGGCAGCAGCCAAACCATCCGCATCCTGCCTCTACCAGCCCACCTTGCCGACGCCGCTGCCAATATCACCTCGCCGACATCCCTGCTGCGCCGCTTTTGATATCGGCCGCTACTTCCCCCACCCGCGCGAACACTACCGCGTACTGCGCGCCGACTACATCGACAGCCCGCTGATTTTCGAAGACTACCTGCTGCAGGAATTGCCGCGCAACCTGAAAAACCGTTTTGAAATCTACCACTCTGTACCAGCAGCGCCGCACTTAACGTCCACGCCTTCCCCGCGCACCGCATCACCGCCGTCTGCCCCGCCCTGCCCCCTTTGACGCGCGAAAACTACCGCACCCTCTACCGGCTGATGGGTACAGATGGTAGTGAAATCGCCGAACTGCCGGCTGAAAGCATCAGCAGCCTGAGTCCAAAGCAGCCTGAAAGTCCAAAGCAGCCTGAAAGTCCAAAGCAGCCTGAAAGTCCAAAGCAGCCTGAAAGTCCAAAGCAGCCTGAAAGTCCAAAGCAGCCTGAAAGTCCAAAGCAGCCTGAAAGTCCAAAGCAGCCTGAAAGTCCAAAGCAGCCTGAAAACCAAAGCAGCCTGAAAACCAAAGCAGCCTGAAAACCAAAGCAGCCTGAAAACCAAAGTAGCTCTGGGATCAAAGCAGCCTGAAAATATTTTTCAGGCTGCCTTGCGCTATAATCGCGGTTTTTGCGGCGGTTTGAACGTTTTGCAAACCGTTGCTTCCGTCCCGCCGCCGTTTTCAGGCTGCTTTTTCTCGCCAAGGCAGTCCGAAAGCCCGGCCGGACTGTTTTTCCCACCGGACGGCTTCCGGCCGTCCACCGATACTAAGGAACGATTATGTGTGGTATCGTCGGCGCCCCTGCGCGCCCATCACAATGTCGTCGATTTTCTTACCGACGGCCTCAAACGCCCTCGAATACCGGGGTTACGATTCATCCGGCATCGCTGTCAACGACGGCGGCAAAATCCGCGCGTCGCCGCGTCACTGCGTGCAGCAGATGGAAAAACGCGGCGCGCAAAAGGGCGTCTGCGCGCCATATCGGCATCGGCCACCTGCTGGCGACCCACGGCGGCGTAACCGAGCCGAACGCCCATCCGCATATTTCTCGCGGCCGCATCGCTGTGGTGCACAACGGCATTATCGAAAACTTCGAAACCGAGCGCGAGCGTCTGCAGGGTTTGGGCTATGCTTTTGAATCGCAAACCGATACCGAAGTCATCGCCCACAGCGTCAATCACGAATACGCGCAAAACGGCGGCAGTCTGTTCGACGCCGTTCAGGCCGCCTGCCGCCGCCTGCACGGGGCGTATGCGATTGCGGTGATGGCGCAGGACAACGAGCGCGAAATGGTGGTCGCCCGCATGGGCCGCCCGCTTTTTGGTAGTCTTCGGCGACGAAGAAACTTTATCGCTTCGGACGTGTCGGCGGTTATCGCCTTCACCCGCCGCATCACTTATCTGGAAGACGGCGACATCGCGCTCTTGAGCACGCGCGGCATCGAAAAGCTGTGCGACAAAAACGGCGCGCCGGCCACCCGCAGCGTCAAAACCTCCGAGCTGTCGCTGGCCTCGCTGGAACTGGGGCCCCTACAGCCACTTTATGCAGAAGAAATCCACGAGCAGCCGCGCGCGATTGCCGACACCGCCGAAATCTTTTTGACGGCGGCTGGAGCCGGAAAAACTTCCCGCCGCCGCCCGCGATGTTTTCCAAAAAGATTTCCGGCATCAAGATTCTATTCTGCGGCACTTCCTACTACGCCGCACTCACCGGCAAATACTGGCTCGAATCGGTCGCCCGCATCCGTGCCGATGTGGAAATCGCCAGCGAATACCGCTACCGCGACGCCATTGCCGATCCCGACGAACTCGTCATCACCATTTCCCAGTCCGGCGAAACGCTGGACACCATGGAAGCGCTCAAAATACGCCCAAACGCTTTGGCCACAAGCACAGCCTGTCGGTGTGCAACGTGATGGAATCCGCTCCTGCCCCGCGCCAGCGAACTGGCGCTTTCTACACCCGCGCCGGCGCTGAAATCGGCGTGGCTTCCACCAAAGCCTTCACCACCCAGCTGGTGGTGCTGTTCGGCCTGGCGGTAACGCTCTGCCGCCTGCGCGGCACCGTTTCGCCGCACAAGCCGCCGCCTACGCCGACGAATTGCGCCAACTGCCCGGCAGCGTGCAGCACGCGCTTAATCTTGAGCCGCAGATTGCCGCCTGGGCGCAGAAGTTCGCCAAAAACCAGCGCCCTGTTTTTGGGACGCGGCATCCACTACCCCATCGCCCCTCGAAGGCGCGCTCAAACTCAAAGAAATCACCCTACATCCACGCCGAAGCCTATCCGGCGGGCGAACTGAGACACGGCCCACTGGCGCTGGTGGACGAAAACATGCCGGTGGTCGTGATCGCCCCCAACGACAGCCTGCTGGACAAAGTCAAAGCCAATATGCAGGAAGTGGAGGCGCGGCGGCGAGCTGTTTGTGTTTGCCGATCTGGACAGCAACTTCCACGCCACCGACGGCGTGCACGTGATCCGCACCCCGCGCCACGCCGGCGTGCTCTCGCCCATCGTCCACACCCATCCCCGTGCAGCTTCTGGCCTACCACGCCGCCCTCGCCCGCGGCACCGACGTCGACAAACCGCGCAACCTGGCCAAATCGGTAACGGTGGAATAAACCCCGCCGAACCGGCACGCAGCAACAGGCAGCCTGAAAGCGCCACAAAAAAACCGAAACTATCTCAGCCGACGTCATTTCCCCGCCTGAGCAGAAATGACGTCGTTCAGATAAAGTTTTGGGTTTTGCAAAGGTTTCAGGCTGCCTCGCGATTCAAACAGCAGCCTGAAAACCGCAAGCACGGTTTTCAGGCTGCTTTTATTGGGCAAGGCCGCCCGAATTATGCCCGGGCGCCGAGCGCTCTGCCGCGCTTGGGTGAAATCACGGGTGCGGCGGCACAGTGTTTGGGCGGCTACGGCGGCATCGTTTTCGGCAATGCCCAATCCGCACAGGTTACGGGGCAGGAAGGCGGGGACGGCTGCATCACCGCATCGGCCTGTGCCGCTTGTCCGGCACCGTCGTACCAGGTGGCGCTGCCGATGTCGTAGGCCAGTATGCGCTTTGCGCTGCAGAATAGCGCTACGCGGGCACTGGCGGGGACGGTTTGCAAACGGAAGCTGTAGTCGGAAATGGAAAACTGCATGGGAAACTCCTGATTTAGCGATTAAACAATGGGGCTGCAAGTCGGAATAAATCGCCCGGGTCGGGTAACAAGGCATAAAAAGCCCTGCACTTCGTGTGCGGGTGTCGTGAATTGCCGTTACCGGCCGCATCGCGCCGTATCTGCTTTGGCGCATCCACCTTTACCTTGCGGCAGGTTGGCATGGATTTCACAAACCCAACTCGAAATGCGGGACGGATTGTGGCCGACGGCGGTGGACGTGTCAGCGACAAAGCAGCCTGAAAGTGAAACCGGGCTTTCAGGCTGCTTTGCCGTCTGCCGCATCAGCCCGGCAGCAGCGCATCCAGCGCACAGGCTACCGCCTGCTGCGTATAGGCGTGCGCTGTCGGTTGCACTGAGCCGCGCGGGCCGCCGACGTTGAGCACGCACACGGCGTGGCGGCTCACGAAACGGGCGATACGCCCGCCCGCGCGTTCGGCGTACCAGCTCTTCGGCGTCGATCAGCAAAAACGGTTTTGCTGTTTCAGGCAGCCTGAAACCGCCGTTTGCGTTTTTCAGGCTGCCCAGGCACTCAATCATACCGCTTTCCGAAAAACCATTTTATAATCAGCCCGTCACATACCGGCAGACAACGAAAGGACAGACCATGGCCTCCCTGAACCGCCCCCTGCTTCTCCCCTTGCGCTGCTCCAAGAAAAACCGTCCGACCCTCGGCCGCCTGCTGCCTGCGCATCTGGCAGAAGCCGGAACGGTGCATCTGCTGTTGCAGGCCGTTGTTAGCCTGCTGCTGCTGGCTTTGGCGCTACTGATCGCGTTTTTGTTCGGCTCGAATTTATGGTCCGGCGCACCTGAAAAGCATTCGGATTCGGCAGCCGTACTGGTTTCGGGCCTGCCCTTGCTGGTGCTGTTTGCCGCCTACGGCATCGTCAGCCTGCACAATGTATGGCGGCGCTGGCGCAACCGCAGGCAGCGGCTGAACCGGAGCGGTTTTTGCAGGCAGGCGCGCCGCGCTGCAGGGCAGCGCCGAAATCTGCCTGTTTTCACCGCTGCATGCTTTGGCGCGGATGGCGGCACAGGCGGCATGCTGCGCCGCAGCCTTTCTGTTGTTGCTTAACGATCCGGACAAGGGCGAATGGCTCTATGGACTGCTGTTTCTGCTTTTCCTGATCCAAGTGCAAAATCCGTCCGAACGCAGCCGTTCCCTGCTGCGAACGCTGTTCGGCGTGCCGCAAAAACCGTCTACCGCGCCGACACCGACCGTTTCATCTTCTACGGCTATACCCCTGCGCGGCGGTTGGCAGGTGCTGGCCGAATACCCTGCTTCGGATTTCATCGGCATTTACCGCCAGCCTGAACAGAACGCGCCGGCAAACGGCAACAGTATCACCCTGTGGCTGGCCGGACGCGAAGGCGGGCGCGACGTATCCGCAGGCAGCCCGCAGCGCTGGTTTTTCCGACAACACTACCGCCGCCGAAAACGCCCTCGAAGCCCTCTGCAGCGCCAGCGGCCTGCCGCCTTTGGCCGTACCGCCGAAAACGGATGCCGCCACCAAAGCACAGGCAGCCTGAAAACCGTATCGGGCAGCTTTCAGGCTGCCTTTTTGATTCCTGCTCCAATGGCGGGTTCGGACAAGTAGCGCCGCCATTCCGTTTGCCGTCCGGCAAAACACAAACAGGCAGCCTGAAAAACGGAAAACCTGCTTTCAGGCGCTGCTTTTAGGCTGATTAAAGCAGCCTGAAAACCGAACCCCAAGCCGCAGCCGCGCCCGATACCCCCGCCGCCGCCGTGCTGCGCGGCCTGCTGCCCGCCGCCAAACCGTCCAAGCCCGCCAAAACCGCGTCGCCGCAAACCGTCTTCCACGACACCGCCCTCAAACTCGCCGTGATTGACGAACTGATGTACCGCCGCGACGCCCTCGCGCCCCGCCTCGACTTCGACCGTTTCGCCGCAGACTGCGAAACGCGCGTTATCAGCCGCGGCACCGACGGCTACGCCCCCGTGCCCGAAATTCTCGATTATTTTATGCAGCTCGACATCCCGCCCGAGATGCTCGCCACGGTTGAAGAACTCGACATCGAAGACGGCTTTTTCCCCGCTCTACGCCGAACTGTGGCCGTATTACGACCCCGGCTGCGACCAAATGATTGCCGTCACCCACGCCGCCATCGCAGACCTTGAGCACCTGCCCAAACTCAAACGCATCATCGGCCTCGAAAGCCTCAACCCGCCCACCGGATTGCTAACCGAGCTGGAAAAGCGCGGCATCGAAGTGCTGACGCAGGAAGAGCGAGACGAAAAGGCATCCGGCCTTTTAACGCGTAGCAGCCTGAAAAACCGCGAATGCGGTCAGGCTGCCCTTTCAGGCTGCCCTTTCAGGCTGCCCTTTTCAGGGCTGCCCTTTTCAGGCTGCCCTTTTCAGGCTGCCCTTTTCAGGCTGCTCTTTTCAGGCTGCCCTTTTCAGGCTGCCCTTTTCAGGGCTGCCCCTTTTCAGGCTGCCCTTTTCAGGCTGCCCTTTTCAGGCTGCCCTTTTCAGGCTGCCCTTTTCAGGCTGCCCTTTCAGGCTGCCCTTTTCAGGCTGCCCTTTTCAGGCTGCCCTTTTCAGGCTGCCCTTTTCAGGCTGCCCTTTTCAGGCTGCCCTTTTCAGGCTGCCCCTTTTCAGGCTGCCCTTTTCAGGCTGCCCTTTCAGGCTGCCCTTTTCAGGCTGCCCTTTTCAGGCTGCCCTTTTCAGGCTGCCCTTTTCAGGCTGCCCTTTTCAGGCTGCCCTTTTCAGGCTGCCCTTTCAGGCTGCCCTTTTCAGGGCTGCCCTTTTCAGGCTGCCCTTTTCAGGCTGCGCCCTTTTCAGGCTGCCCTTTTCAGGCTGCCCCTTTCAGGCTGCCCTTTTCAGGCTGCCCCTTTTCAGGCTGCCCTTTTCAGGCTGCCCTTTTCAGGCTGCCCTTTTCAGGCTGCCCTTTTCAGGCTGCCCTTTTCAGGCTGCCCCTTTTCAGGGCTGCCCGCCGGATGCCAACACATCGCCCCACAAAAACGCCTGCCGGCAAATGCAGCAGGCGTTTGTGATGTGCGCGGGCTTAGACTTCGGCCATCGCCATCAGGCTGGCGTTGCCGCCGGCGGCGGTGGTGTTGACGCTGCAGCTGATTTCTTCAAACAGTTGCAGGACATCAACGCCGTTTTGCGCATCGACGATGCGAACCAGCGGGCCGCTGCGTTTTGGCCAGCGCGGTTTTGGTGTCGGCGCTGGGGGCGTCAAGGGCAACCAGATGGCTGATGCCGGCGGCGGTTTCAGGGGCGTCCTGCACCAGCAGCAAGCCGTCGAGCTGGCTTTTGCAGCTGTGCCAGCGGGTGGCTGCTGCTGACGATGGTTTGGATGCCGGCAGCGGCGATGCGGATCAGGCCGGCGAAGGCGCGTTCGAAATCGCCGCCGTCGAGCCATACTCGCTTGGGCGCGCGCCAAGTCAGGGTGTTGTCTTCGCCGGTGGGGCCGGTAAGCTCGGCGCGGGCTTGGCGTAGGGTGAAGATGCGGGCTTCGCCCATCACGCCGGCAAGGCGCAGCTTGGCTTCCTGGTCGAAATCCAAACCGTGCAGCACGCTTTTCGAGCTTTAGCCAGCGCGGCATTGTCGGCGCTGCCCGGGTGGTGAGTTTGGGCAGCTGCCATGCGGCGCCGCGGCTCAAACGCTGCAGGTAGAAGGGACCGCCGGCTTTGGGGCCGGTGCCGGACAGGCCGTGCATCGCCGAAGGGCTGCACGCCGACGACGGCACCGACGATATTGCGGTTGACATAGATATTGCCGGCTTCGATGTTGTCTTGGATAAACTCGACGGTGCGATCGATGCGGCTGTGGATACCGTTGGTAAGCGCATAGCTTTTGCTGTTGATCTGCTGAATCAGATCGTTCAGGCCGTCGGCGGGATAGCGGATCACGTGCAGCACGGGGCCGAATACTTCGCGCTGGAGTTGGTCGAGATTGTCCAGTTCAAACAAAGTCGGGGCGACATAGGTAGCGTTGTCGGCATTGTACCGGCAGCTTAATCTGGTGGCTGACTTTGGCAACACCTTTCATTTTGTCGATGTGCTTGAGCAGGTTGCCCTGGGCTTCGGCGTCGATAACCGGGCCGATGTCGGTGTTGATCAAGGTGGGATTGCCGACGGTCAGCTCGTTCATCGCGCCTTTGATCATGGCGAGCATGTGGTCGGCCACGTCTTCCTGCAGGCAGAGAATGCGCAGGGCGGAGCAACGCCTACCGGCGCTGTCGAAGGCGGAGTTGAGCACGTCCACGCATACCTGCTCGGACAGGGCTGTGGAATCGACGATCATGGCGTTCTGGCCGCCGGTTTCGGCAATCAGCACCGGCAGGTCATCGCGTTTGCTCAGGGCTTCGTTAATCAGTTTGGCCACTTCGGTGGAGCCGGTGAAGATCACGCCGTTGATGCGCTCGTCGCGGGTCAGCGCGGCGCCGACGTCGCCGGCACCGAGTACCAACTGGACGGCGTCGGCCGGCGCGCCGGCTTGCATGCAGCAACTGAACGGCGCGGTAGGCGATCAGGCTGGTCTGCTCGGCAGGCTTTAGCCAATACGGTGTTGCCGGTAACCAGCGCGTGCCACCACTTCGCCGACGAAAATCGCCAGCGGGAAGTTCCACGGGCTGATGGCAACAACTGGTGCCGACCGGTTTGCGCTCGCCGCAGGTGTGCTCGGCTTCGTCGGCATAGTAGCGGCAGAAATCGACGGCTTCGCGCACTTCGGCGATGGCGTTGTTCAGGGTTTTGCCGGCTTCGCGCACCGCCAGCATCATCAGTTCGGCGGTGTGCTCTTCCATCAGGTCGGCGAAACGGCGCAGTACGGCGGCGCGTTCGGCGGCGGGTGTGGCGCCCAGCGCTTTCGGCGGCTTTGGCGGCGGTGATGATTTCGGGCACGGCTTCGGCTTCGACAAAGGCGGCGGTGCCTACCACGTCATTGTGGTCGGCAGGGGTTGCGCACTTCGTGGGCAGCCTGAACGGCGGCTTTCTTAACGACCAGCAGGGGTTTGGCTTCCCAAGTTTTGCCGGCGGCAGCGTTCATCTGCGCCTGCAGAGCTTTCGAGCACGTCTTCATTACTGAAGTCCAGACCGCTGGAGTTGAGACGGTCTTTGCCGTAGAGATTGCGCGGCAGCGGCAGCGCGGCGTGCATGGTGCCCTGGGTTTGCGGGGCTTCATCCAGCGGAGATTTCACCAGGCTGTCGATGCTGATGCTTTTCGTCAACGATTTGGTTGACGAAAGAAGAGTTGGCGCCGTTTTCCAGTAGGCGGCGCACCAGATAGGCCAGCAGGGTTTCCGTGGGTGCCGACCGGTGCGTAAATGCGCACGCGGCGGCCGAGATTTTGCGGGCCGACCACTTGGTCGTACAGGGTTTCGCCCATGCCGTGCAGGCATTGGTGTTCAAATTCTTGCCTTCGCCCATCTGGTAGATGGCGCCCAGGGTGTGAGGCGTTGTGGGTGGCAAACTGCGGGAAGATGGCGTCTTGCGCGGACAGGAGTTTGCGTGCACAGGCCAAGCAAGAGACGTCGGTGTGGACTTTGCGGGTGTAAACCGGATAACCGTTCAGGCCGTCCACCTGCGCCCATTTGATTTCGCTGTCCCAATACGCGCCTTTTACCAGGCGGATCATCAGTTTTTGCTTGTTGCGGCGGGCAAGGTCGATCAGGTAGTCGATAACGAAGGGGCAGCGTTTTTGGTAAGCCTGAACCACGAAACCGATGCCGTTGAAACCGGCTCAGATCGGGATCGGAAACCAGCGCTTCCATCAAGTCTAAAGAAAGTTCGAGACGGTTGGCTTTCTTCGGCGTCGATGTTCAGGCCGATGTTGTACTGTTTTGAGCCAGGATAAAGAGCTGTTTCAGCTTCGGCAGCAGTCGGTCATCACATCGCTCGTGCTGGGCGCGGGAATAGCGCGGATGGATGGCGGAAAGTTTTACCGAAATGCCGTTGCCGTCGTACACGCCGGCGCTGCCGGCATCTTTGCCGATGGCGTGGATGGCGTTGACGTAGTCTTGGTAATAGCGTTCGGCGTCGGCCTGGGTCATTGCCGCTTCGCCGAGCATATCGAAGGAATAGCGGTAGCCGAGTTTTTCGCGCTCTTACCGTTTTTCAGTGCTTCTTCGATGGTTTGGCCGGTAACGAACTGTTTGCCGAGCATGCGCATGGCGTAGTTGACGCCCTGGCGGATCAGCGGCGCGCCGCCTTGCCCAGCAGGCGGGTCAACGAAGCGCCCATGCTTTCGCTGTCGGTCGGTTCTTTGGTCAGTTTGCCGGTAATCAGCAGACCCCAAGCCGCGGCATTAACGAACAGCGACGGGCTATTGCCCAGATGGCTTTTTCCAGTTGCCGTCGGAGAGTTTGTCCTGAATCAGCTTGTTGCGGGTTTTCCGCGTCGGGAATGCGCAGCAGGGGCTTCGGCCAGACACATCAGCGCCACGCCTTCCTGGCTCGACAGGCTGAATTCGTGCATCAGGGCATCGACGCCGCTGGCTTTGGTGCGGTCGCTGCGCACCTGGGTTACCAGGCGGCGGGCCAGCGCTCGGCGGCGGTTTTTCCGCATCGCTCATCTGCGCCTGCGCGAGCATATCGGCAACGGCTTCGGCTTCGTCGCGGCGGTAGGCTTTTGGTAATGGCTTGGCGCAGGGGATTGGTCTGGGTTTGTGCAAAAATCAAACATCGTATTTTTCCTAAGTTTGAGGTCGGATGATTGTGTAAAAAGCGGTAAAAATAACCTATATACGTTAATGGAAAACGGCCTCAAAAAGGCGAACGAATTTTACAGATTGTTTGCTGCCGTACGTACCGCAGGTGTTTTTCAGGCTGCCTGCCCGCGTGCAAGGCAGCCTGAAAACCTCAGCGCGGCTCTGTGGTGCAGGCGCTGGCAGCACCCTGCCGGCTCAAACCGAACGCCGCTTCAGGCAGCAGGACATTTTGCGGCGAGCGCTCGGGCAGTATCGGGCTACGCACCCGCTTCGACAACACCAACGCATACACCGCCGCCGCATGCGGCTACCAGCGGTCGGCCCGCCGCTTCCATAAAACGCCAAAACCGCAGGGCGCGTTCGGAGCGCAGCGACGGCAGATAATTGAGAAAAACGGCCGCCTCGATATGCCAGCCGGTTTCCAGCAAGACGGGATTTCAATACCGGCAGCGGCAGGCAGCCTGAAACATCCGGCACGCGCTTGCGGCACCTATCCAGCCGCCACAGCGAATACGGGTTGAAGCCGGTCAGCAGCAAGCAGCCCCTGCGGGCGGATAATGCGGTGCATTTCGGCTAGGAAAACGGCAGCCTGATCCGCCTCCCAAGACGGATGGGCGGCCAGCACGCAGTCGAAAACATCCGGCCACGGCGTTTTCAGGCTGCCTGCCAGCACATCCGCCGGCGGCTGCGCATCCCTGATGCACGGTAAGGCCGGAGAGCGGCGGCAGGGCAAACAGCCGGCCGAGAGAACCGAGCAGCAGCAGGTTTTCAGGCTGCCTGTCGGTTAAGGCAGCCTGAAAAAGAGGTTTTCCTGCGCGCGCAGATAACGCCCTAAAGAGTTTTGCGCAAGCCACGCGGGCAAAAATCCGGGGTCCGCCATCGGCTTTCCTAGGGTGTCTGTAAATTTTGGCATTTGATTTGCTTGCAGATTGACAGCATTGGGGCGCTGCCCTTACGATATACTCTGAAAATACGGCTTTTAACGGAAGCATTTTTAAAGTTATGAAATCCATCAAGTCCATCACTTTGGCCGTCAGCGGTCTTTTTCTTTGCCGGCGCTGGCCTGTGCCGACAACGGCACCACCGATAAAAACCGCATCGGCGCTGATGCAGCTGAACACTTCCGTTTTTCACGCTGGCCGATCTGCCCAAACACGGCGGCGATCTGTGGGCGGTGCTGCGGCAGGACTTCCGCATGAACGAAGTCAACCAGTCGCCGGTGCGCAGCCACGAGAGCAAATTCTCTTCGGGAAAAGCCTATTTCAACCGTACCATCCAGCGCAGCAAGCCGTATATGTACCACATCGCCACCGAGGTGAAAAACGCGGCATGCCGGCCGAAATTGCTCCCTGCTGCCGTTTATCGAAAGTGCCCTCATGTAACCAAGGCCAAATCGCATGTCGGTGCTTCCGGTTTGTGGCAGTTTATGCCCGCCACCGGCCGCCATTTCGGCTTGGAACAGACCCCTGCTGTACGACGTACTGCCACGACGTTTACGCCGCCACCGATGCCGCGCTCAACTATCTGCAGTATCTGCACGGCCTGTTCGGCGACTGGTCTTTGGCGCTGGCCGCCACAACTGGGGGCGAGGGCAATATGAGCCGCGCCATCCGCCGCGCTCAAGCCGCCGGCCTGCCGCCGACCTACGAAAACCTGAAAATGCCCAACGAAACGCGCAACTACGTGCCCAAACTGCTTACCGTGCGCAATCTGGTCAACAACCCGCAGGCATTCGGCCTGACCCTGCCCGAAATGAAGCACGAGCCTTATTTCCGCACGGTAACCGTCAACGGCCCGCTCGACATTATGACTGCCGCCCATCTGGCCAATATTTCCGAAAAACGAATTTCTGGCACTCAATCCGGCTTTCAAAAACCCCGGTCTTCATTCCCAAAGGCAACCGCAAATGCTGCTGCCGGTAGCCGCCGCACAAACCTTTGAGCGCAACTATCGGCGAATCCGACAGCAAAAACCCGCTGTCGTGGGACATCTACACCGCACAAAGCTCAACCGCGCTGGCCGATCTGGCGAATATGACCGGCATGTCGGTCAGCGAACTCAAACGCCCTAAACGGCATCAGCGGTACCCATATCGCCGCTTACCGCAGCCCTGCTGGTCAGCAAAAACAGCACGAAAAACGGGCTCAACAGCTTTGCCAAAGCCGATTTTGATCCCGTACCCGACAACATAACGAGCAGGCACCGGTGCTGACCGCACAGCAAAACCGTCGCACCCCGCCGCCCGCACCGGTATCCGTCGGCACGCCTTTCTGGCCGACGCTGCCAAAGCCCAAGACAAACCGCACGTAGCACTTGCGCCACCTGCAAACGTAATAGCCGCCGCGGTCCTTACCAAGCAGCCTGAAAAACTGCGCCGCCCGTTACCACCCTTGCTGCCGCCCAAACCGACAAAACCGCCAGTCCGGCAGCTGTAACCGCTTTCAGGCAGCCTGAAAAACCGGCGGTAAACGCTAACGCGGTTGCAGCGCTTGCCGACAAACAACCTGCCGCGCTGACGCAGAGTTTTTGCTACTGCAGCATCCGCCGTCAAACAGCCAAGCGAACCGGCTGGCGTCCAAACCGCGCAAACCTGTCCGCAAGCTGCTGCAGAGCAGCCTGAAAAACTGCTGCGACCGCCAGAGAAACACCTGCCGATACCGTTTTCCGGCAGGCAGCCTGAAACCGCCCACACCGCCGCGAATCAGAGCAACACTTTTGCCGCCGAAGATCCGACCGACGAGCTGATGGCGCTGGCGCTGGCATCGCAAGAGCGTCTGCGCCGCCAGCAAGAGCAGGCCGCGCAGGCGGTTCAGCAAACCGCTGCTGCCGCCGAAGCCAAAGAGCAGAAAGAACAAAGCGAACGGCGCATTGCCGAAGCCAAACAGCGCCAGCAGCAACAGCAGCGTTACCAAAAGCCGAAAAGCGGCGCAGGAGGCGGAAAAAGCCAAAGCAGCCGAAACCAGCCGCCTCTGGCGGCGAATACCGGCACGCATAAGGTCGGCAGCGGCGAAACCCTGTACAGCATCGCCAAACGCTACAACATGAGCGTGGCTGATTTGGCTGCCGCCAACCACATCAAAGGCGAGCACATCCAAGCCGGTCAAACCCCTGAAAGTATCGTTGGCTGCCGCCAAAAACGCCGCACCTGCCGCCCAAGCCGTCAAAAACCGTTGCCAAAGGCGGAAAAAGCCGCCGAAGCCAAACCTTCCGTGCCGGCATCCTATACCGTGCGCAAAGGCGATACTCTGCATGCCATTGCGGCACGCTATAATCTGAAATTAAGCGAAATTAAAAAGCTCAACCACGGCAACGACAACATCAAAGCCGGCCAGACCATCCGTCTGACAGCGAGCTGGAGCGCCAAACCGATGCCGACGCCAAGTTTCCCCGAAGCTTGGCGGTTTGGCTTTTTAGCGGCAATCCATTTGAACAAAAACCGTTTTCAGGCAGCCTGAAAACCATACCGACACCATAATAATCGAGAATGCGGACACGCTTATGCGATGGAACATACCCATATTGCTGACTTGGCTGAGAATCCTGCTGATTCCGGTGTTTACAGCGCTGTTTTTACCTGCCGCAAGGCTGGCTCGATGCGCAAACGGTCAATTATCTGGTACGCCCTGATTTTCGCCGCCGCCGGCATCACCGACTGGCTGGACGGCTTTCTCGCCCGCCATTGGCATCAAACTTCCGATTTCGGTGCCTTTCTCGATCCGGTTGCCGACAAACTAATGGTGGCGGTGGCCTTGATACTGCTGGTCAAACTCGACCGCACCGCCGCCGTTTACGCGATGGTCATTATCGGCCGCGAAATCACCATTTCCGCCCCTGCGCGAATGGATGGCGCAACTGGGACGGCGCAGCAGCGTCGCCGTTGCCCATATCGGCAATTCAAAACCGCCGCGCAAATGACCGCGATTTTCGCCCCTGCTGATTTACCAAAACGACTTTCTCGGCCTGAATCTGCCGCAAATCGGTAACATACTGATGTTTATCGCATCGGTGCTGACCATCTGGTCGATGTTCTATTATCTGAAAATGGCGTGGCAGGAATTTAAGTAGTCCGCACACAAAAAGTGCTTGCAATTTTCGCGGCCAGTCTGCATAATCCGCGACTTCGTTAGCACGACAAAGCGGGAATAGCTCAGTTGGTAGAGCGCAACCTTGCCAAGGTTGAGGTCGCGAGTTCGAGACTCGTTTCCCGCTCCATTTTATTGTTGTCGGAATCCCAAGCGGGAATAGCTCAGTTGGTAGAGCGCAACCTTGCCAAGGTTGAGGTCGCGAGTTCGAGACTCGTTTCCCGCTCCACTCGGATTTTTCCGGCAATGCCCAGATACGCGGGAATAGCTCAGTTGGTAGAGCGCAACCTTGCCAAGGTTGAGGTCGCGAGTTCGAGACTCGTTTCCCGCTCCATAATTTTTCGCTTTCGCAGCGGATAATTTTTGGCGGAATGGCAGAGTGGTTATGCAGCGGCCTGCAAAGCCGTGTACGCCGGTTCGATTCCGACTTCCGCCTCCAAATCTTCTACGGCGGGGTGGCAGAGTGTTTATGCTGCGGGAGGTGAACTTCCGTATACGCCGGTTTGATTCCGTGCCCCCTGCCTCCAAATCTTAGATTCGACTAATCGGCCCGAGTGGTGGAATTGGTAGACACAACGGACTTAAAAATCCGTCGCCTCTAATACGGGCGTACCGGTTCGATTCCGGTCTCGGGCACCAGAATTCAAAAATGACCGCTTCGGCGGTCATTTCTCTTTTTGTTCCTTTTGTCAAAATTATCAGCACAATGCGGCAAGCAGCCTGAAAACAAAGGGCCGCTTTTCCTGTTAAGAAGAGGACTCTTCCGTTTAAATTTCGGAAAGTCCTTTTTGAGAAAACTGGCACGCCCACGGGGATTCGAACCCCGGTTGCCGCCGTGAAAGGGCAGTGTCCCAGGGCCTCTAGACGATGGGCGCGTGAAAGGGCGCGGATTATAGTGTTTTTCGGCGCCCCGTCAATACTGCTTTTAGGGAAACTTGCTGCCGTGCGGTATGCCGCAGCAAGCGACGCGGCCGAGTTTGAATCCGCGCCCCGGCTTTTCAGGCTGCCTCGTCGATCCAAGCCTGCTGGATGGCTTCGAGGATTTTTCGCCGCAGCGTGCCGGATCGTCGTCAAAGTCGGGCAGCGCCAGCACCAGGTCGCGCAGCTGGGAAGCGCAGGTGTGGGGTCGATGCTTTCACCGTGGGTGTCGAACAGTTCTTCGGCGATGCGGTGGGTGTCGGTCCATTTCATGGTCGGTATCCTTTTCGGGTGTTCGGGCTGCGGATTATAGCGGATGACAGCTGCGGCGGAATATCGGTTCGGCCGGCATTCGGGCATTGAAAGGCAGCCTGAAAAGGCGCAGAATGCCGTTTTTCAGGCTGCCTGCGCGTTTTTCCGTAATCAGCGCCGGCAGCGCGACCGACACAATACAAAGGAAGGCCTTATGGCACAAAGAAAACTGCATCCGCAAACCCCTGGCGATCCGCGGCGGCAAAGAGCAAAACCGGATACAAAGAACACCACCAGGCGCTGTTTCTGACCAGCAGCTTTAGCGTACGACAGCGCCGCCGAAAGCGCGGCGGTATTTGCTAAGCAGCAGCCGGGCTATACCCTACAGCCGCACCAACAATCCCACCGTCAGCGCCTATCAGACGCGGATTGCCAATCTGGAAGGCGCCGAAGCCGGCATCGCCACCGCCACCGGCATGGCGGCGATTCAGGCTGCCCTGCTCACGTTTTTTAAACGCGGGCGACCATCTGGTGAGCAGCCGCAGCCTGTTCGGCACCACCGCCGGTTTTATCAGCAGCCACGTTACCCGTTTCGGCATCGACGAGCTTCGTGCCGCAAACCGATTTGGACGCCTCGGCGCGCGGCGATACGGCCGAACACCAAAAATGCTGTTTTTGGAAACGCCGTCCAACCCGCTGGGCGAAGTGGCGGACTTGAAGCGCTGGCGGCGCTGGCCCCACGAGCACGGCGCCCCTGCTGGTAGTGGACAACTGCTTTTTGTTCGCCGGTGGTCGCAGCAGCCTTTGCGCTTCGGCGCCGATTTGTCGGTGCAGTCCGCCACCAAAGCCATCGACTAGCCACGGCCGCAGCACTGGGCGGCATCGTCTGCGGGCGTGCTGAACTGATTAACCAGATTGCGCTGTACGTCAATTCCGCCGGCCTGAGCATCTCGCCGTTTAACGCCTGGATGCAGCTGGGCGGCGCGGAAAGTCCCTGTTTCTGCGCACGGCGCAGCAGGGGCAAAACGCTTTGAAAAATCGCCAACTGGCTGCGCGCACAACCGAAAATCGGCAAAGTGTTCTACACCGGCCCTAAGCGACCATCCGCAGGCAAAAACTGGTTGCCAGGGCAGCAAAGCGGCGGCGGTCAGGTCTTGGCCTTTGAAGTGGTCGGCGGCACCGAAGCGGCGTGGAAAGTAATCGACGCCGTCGAGATTTTCTCGAAAACCGCCAACTTCGGCGACGTGCGCTCCACCATCACCCACCCGTGGACCACCACCCACTACCGCATGAGCGCGGAAGACAAAACTGCCGCCGGCATCAGCGAAGGGCTGATCCGCATTTCCGTGGGCCTGGAGTACGTTGATGATTTGATTGCCGACTTGGAACAGGCGCTGGCGCAGCTGTAAGCACTAAAAACCATCCGCCAAAGCAGCCTGAAAGCCTACCGCTGCGGTTTTCAGGCTGCCTTTACGGACAACAAACACTTCACACACATCGAAAGGAAAGCCGTCATGAGCGAAGCCGAATTCTCCGCGCTGGCGCTGAAAATCTGCGTCGGCGGGCTGGTGATTTTTGGGGTTCATTATCTGGAATCTCGGCAAAGAGTCCAAAGTGGGCAAGCTGGGAATGTTTATCCTGTTTCTCGTGCTGGGTTTGGGCATTGCCGATTCCTGTTTAAAAACCTGCTGGTCGAACTGATGATGTAGCCGACCGCCGGCGAAAGCTGCACGAAGCGGGCAAAGGCTGTATGATGCGCCCTTTTGCCCTTGCCGACACCCTGCCCATGAAAGCACTCAGCGACCTTATCGCCGTCATTTTGTTCTTTGCGATTTACCTGTTCAGCAAAAACATGGTGGCTGCCACCGCCGTACTGTCGCCGTAGGCGTGCTTCAGGCTGCCTATACGCTGTAGCAAACACCGCCGCATGAGCGTGATGCAGTGGATCGGGCTGATTACCATCGTGGTATTCGGCGGCGCGACCATCCCTGCTGAACGACCGCATGTTCTTTATGCTCAAAAACCACCATACTCACCTGGCTTTCCGCGCTGGTGATGCTTACCAGCCAGCTGATGGGCAAAAACGGCCTGAAGCTGATGCTCGGCCAGGAATTGCAGCTGCCCGAAACGGTATGGAACCGGCTGGGCTGGGCGTGGTGGTGTTTTTATCGTGCTGGGCGCCGTCAATCTGGCAGTGGCCTCACCCTTTCAGCGCCGAACGCGAAGCACTGTGGGTCAATTTCAAAGTGTACGGCTACCCTGCCGCTGACCATTGCTCTTTGCCATCTGCCAAGGCATCTATCTTTCCCGCCATCTGCCCAAAGAGGAATCTAACCATGCTGTATGTGTTGCTGTACCACCGACGCCGAAGACGTACAAGAAGCCCGCGCCCAAGCCCGCCCCGCCCATCTGGTGCGCCTGCAGAAGCTAGCCGACGAAGGCCGCCTGCTGGTGTCCGGCCCTACCCCTGCTGCCCGATGATCCCGAGCGCGTTTCAGGCAGCCTGATTATTGCCGAGTTCGACAGTTTTGGACGCCGCCGAAGAATGCGCGGGCGCCGACCCCTACGTCGATGCTGGCGTGTATGCCGAACTGCTGATCCGCCCTGTTCAACAAGGTGCTGCCGCAATGAGCCCTGATGCGCGAGCGCATGGCGCGGCTGCTCGATCCGATCGCGCCCGAGGTTTTTCGATTTTTGAAGACCAAAAGCCACCTGCACGCCGGCCATGCCGGCGACAAGCGGCGGCGCTTTATTTCGCCGTATTGGTGGTCAGCCCGCATTTCGAAGGCATGAGCCGCATCGCCCGCCAGCGCAAAAGTGCAGGAGCTGTTTGCCGAACTGTTTGCCGAAAAGGCCATCCACGCGCTGGAGCATTATTGCCAAAACCCCGGCCGAATATTTCCATTAACCCGTCTTCCGAAAGGACAAGCCCATGAAAACCACCCGCATCGCCGCCGCACTTTCCCTGCTGTGCTGTATCCGGCAGTCTGCTGGCGCAAACCATCGTTACCGTAAACGGCAGCAAAATCGACAGCAGCGACTTAGAGCGCCAAGTACAGACCATCGTTGCCGAAAGCCAGGGCCAGGTTCTAGGACAGCCCCCAGCTGCGCCACAGAGCATTCTCAACGACATGGTGGTGGGAAACCGTTATCGTGCAGGAAGCCCGCCGCCTGAAAAATCGACAAAAGCAAAGAAGTGCAAACCGCCGAAGCCGAAGCGCTCAAAGAAGCCAGAAAAACAAGGCGCCGACAAAAAAGCCGGTTTCAAAACAGCAATGGGCCGATTACCAGTCGCGCATCATCGCTCTCTGCTTTACATGAACGATCTGGCGAAAAACAGCAGGTGTCCGAAGCCGACATCAAAAACGCTACGACGAAGTCAATGCCCGCTACAAAGGCGGCAGCGAAGTGCAGATCGGCCTGATCGTTACCGAAAAAGCCGAACAGGCGCAGGCAGCGATTAAAGAGCTGGCGGCGAAAAATCCTTTACCGACGTCGCCAAAAATACAGCGTCGATCCCAACGCCCAAACCACCGCGGCCTGTCCAACGGCTACATCCCGCTGCTCGATCTGCAAAACAACAGCCCCGGAATCTGCAGGCCGTTTCCGGCCTGAGCAAAAGGCGGCTACAGCAAAACCCCTGATCAGCGGCGACAAAATCAACGTCGTCGTCTATCTGCACGACAAACGCCCGGTAACCATCCCCGCCTGCCGAGCAGAAAGACAACATCGGCAAAAATCCTGCTCAACGAACGCATCGACAGCCACATCGACGGCCTGCTGAAAAGCCACCATCGTTCCGGCGAAATAAACGCCCGACGGCAGTTGAAAAAGGTAGCCTGAAAAGCAGCCTGAAATCAGAAAGCAGCCTGAAAACCAGATTATCGGTTTTCAGGCTGCTCTTTTAGCTGCTGCCGCCCGCTTATTCCAGCATCCCGTGCGTTTGCAGGTATTCCCGCGCACGCTTTCGGCGCTCTCGCCTTGGGCTTTGACGCGATAGTCTGCGTCCTGCATTTCTTCGGCGCTGATTTTGCCGGCGAGGCGGTTGAGGGCGGCGGCAAGCTCGGGTATTGCTCCAGCGTTTCTGCCGCATCAGCGGGGCGCCCTGGTAGGGTGGAAACAGGGGCGTTGTCTTCGAGTACGGTCAAGCCGTATTGGCGCAGCTCGCTGTCGGTGGAGTAGGCGTCGGTGATTTGATGCTGTTTTCGCGGATGGCCTGATAGCGCAGGGCGGGCCTCGAGGGTTTTGACTTTGAGGCGCAGGCCGTAGCGTTGCTGCAGGCCGAGGTTGCCGTCTTCTCGGTCGTTGAATTCAAGGGTAAGCCTGCGGTGGCGCCGTGCTGGATTTTTGCAAAGTCGCCGATGGTGCGCAGGCCGTTTTTTCTCGGCGAAACTGCGTGTGACGGCAACAGCGTAGGTGTTTTTGATAGGCCATCGGCGGCAGCAGGGCGAGGCGGTCTTGCGCGAGGATGCCGTCGCGGGCGGCGCGGTACACGGTGTCGGGGTTGGTGGAAGCGGGCGGCGGGTTGTTGAGCAGGCTGGCGGTAATCGTGCCGGTGAACTCGGGATAAATGTCGATTTTTGCTCGCTTTGAGGGCTTCGTAGAGAAAACCGGGTTTTGCTCGAAAATTGGGCTTGGTTTCTGCGTCCAGGTCGGTGTGCGTTTCAATCAGGATTTTGTACATCTGGATCAGGATTTCAGGCTCGGAACCGAGTTTTTCCCGCCACAATCAGGGTGGCTTTTGGGGCTTTCAGGCTGCCTTTGCGGCGCAAACGAGGCGGCAAGGGCGGCAATCAGCGCAGTACCAGCACCCACACGCTGTGGCGCAGGCGGATGGTTTCGAGCTTTTTGAGCAGATAGTTGAACGCGAGGGCAAGGGCGGCGGAAGAAACGGCGCCGATGAGAATCAGGCTGCTGTCGTTGCGGTCGATGCCCAGCAGGATAGCGCTGCCGAGCCCGCCCGCGCCGATCAGGGCGACTCAGCGCACGTGCCGATAATCATCACGGCGGCGGTGCGGATGCCCGACATAATCACAGGCAGCGCCAGCGCCAGCTCGAATTTTTCAGCCGCTCCCAGCGCGTCAGTGCCGAATGCGGCGGCGGCTTCGCGCAGATTGGGGTCGATTTGGTTTAAGCCCGTCACCGTGTTTTTGCAAAAATCGGAAACAGCGCGTACACCACCAGCGCCGCCACGGCAGGCGGCGTGCCGATGCCCATCAGCGGAATCAGCAGCCCCAATACCGCCAGCGAGGGCAGGGGTTTGGAACACGCCTGCCGCCTGCAAGACCCATTCGGCCGCCTCACGTGTTGCCGCTGCACTGCCACTGCCAGCGGCAGCGCAGTAGCCATCGCCGCCAGCAGCGCCGAGAGTGAAAGCTGCAAATGCTGCACAGCGCGGGTGTACCAGTCGCCGCTGCGGGCAAGCCAGGGTGTGCCAGATATCAGCCATGAGCGCCCTCCCCGCAAACAAATCCGCTACCAGCGCGTTTTCAGGCTGGTGCATAATCCCCTCGGGCGTGTCGGTGCGCACTACTTTGCCCTGGTTCAAAATACAAATCCGGTCGGCCAGATGCAGCGCTTCTTTCATGTCGTGGGTAACAAATACCACCGTCAGCGCCAGCTTTTGCGCAGCTCTTTAATCAAATCCTGGAAGCTGCCGCCGCGAAATCGGGTCGAGCGCGGAAAAAGGCTCGTCCATCAGCAACACCTGCGGCTCGGCGGCAATGGCGCGCAAAATCCCCACACGCTGCTGCTCGCCGCCCGACAGTTCGCGCGGATAGCGGCACAGGTATTTTTCAGACGGCAAGCCCACCTGTTCGAGCAATTCCCGCGCACGCTGCCGCCGCGCCTCTTTGCTCCCAGCCCTTCATCTCGGGAATCAGGCCGATGTTTTTCCCACCGTCATGTTGGGAAACAGCGCAATCTGCTGCAACACATAGCCCGTAGAAAGCCGCAGCGTGCGCAAATCCTGCGCCGCAATGTCCCCCGCTGCGCAGCAAAATCCGCCCGCAGTCGGGCTCAATCAGGCGGTTGAGCATTTTCAACAGCGTGCTTTTTAGCCGCTGCCGCTGGGGCCGACCAGCACAAAAATTCGCCGCAGCCGATGGAAAGCGACACATTGTCCAATACGCGGTTGGCGCCGTATTGTTTGCCGATGTTTTGCAGATCAATCATCGGTTTTCCTATTTATCACCCAGTTAGCATTGCGGCCATTATAAAGTGGATTCGCCGCACGGCTGGGCAAACGTGCCGTTTGAAAAAGACAATCTGCTGGCAGCAGGGCAAAAGGCAGCCTGAAAAGCATATTTCGGCTTTCAGGCTGCTTTTTGTGCTTATGACTAGTGGATCTAAAGCCGCCGACAACACAAACAGCGTCGGCCGTTTTTCTCAGATCGGGCAGTGCTTGCGTGCGCGCCAGCGAGCGATGTTTTGGCTGATAACGGTTTGCGTGGCAGGGTCAGGTTCGCAGGCGGCGCACAAGCGGGTGTCGGGAGAGAGCGTAAACCAGCGCGTCGGCGAGCAAGGCGTTGTTACGGTAGGGTGTTTCGATAAACAGCTGGGTTTCGTTTTCCTGCCGCGAGCGCGCTTCCAGCTTTTTCAGGCTGCTTTTGCGGCCTTCGGCATCGGCGGGCAGATAGCCTTTGAAGGCGAAACTCTGGCCGTTGGCGCCGGATGCCATCAGCGCCAGCAGGATGCTGGACGGGCCGATGAGCGGCGCGCACTTCAAAGCCTTCGCGGTGCGCCAGCGCCACCAGCGATCGCGCCGGGATCGGCCACCGCCGGGCAGCCAGCTTCGCTGAGCAGCCCCATGCTGCGGCCTCGCGCAGCGGCGCAGCAGCTCGGGCAGCTCGGCATCGGCGGTGTGTTCGTTGATTTCGCGCAGGTTCAAATCGCGTATCGGCGTACTCACGCCCAGATGCTCGAGATGGGCGCGCGCGGTTTTGGCGGCTTCAACGGCAAAATCGGTCAGGCCGGTAATCTGCGTCTGCCTCGTGCGGCAGCAGGCAGGGGTGTCGGCGGCGCCCCAGCGGCGTGGGAATCAGGTGAGAGAACGGGTCGGGTCATGGCAATATCCGCGGCGGGGAAACGCGGCTTTCAGGCTGCCTGAAAGGCGGTTGGCAAAAACGGAAAAGGTAGAAAACTACAGCAGCGGCACGCCTCGGCCAGCAGAAAATCGGCCAGCCGGAATATCGGCAGGCCGATCAGGGCGTTGGGATCGCTGCTGCCGATGCGTTCGATCAGCAGGGCGCCCAAACCTTCGCTTTTGGCGGCACCGCGCAGTAAAAGCGCGTCGGGTTCGACGCTCGAGATAGCGCTCGATTTGCGCGGCAGTCAGACCGCGCATCTGCACCATGGTGGTATCGACGTGGCGGTGCAGGCAGCCTGAAACGGTGTTGAGCAGGCACAGGCGCTGAAAAACTCGATGCGCCGGCCGGAGAGTTCGGCCACCATGGTGCGGGCGCGCTCAATCGTGAGCGGTTTGCCGAGCTGGCGTACTGTTGCAAAAGCCACTTGGTCGGCGCCGATAATCAGATGGGCGGGATAGGCGGCAGAAAGCGAGCGGGCTTTGCCTTCGGCCAGCCGCAGCGCGGTTTGGCGGCGCTCGCCGCGCAGCGGGCGTTTCGTCGCAATCGGGCGCGGCGGCGCTAAAGGGCAGGCTGAGCGTTTCGAGCTGGGCGCGGCGAAAAGGCGAAGTCGAAGCCAGCACCAAAGGCGGAAAAAGGGGTGTCCATACAGTGAAAAATATTGACTTGGAAGCGGCGAAATTATATCATGCTCCGTTTTTATGTCAGACCGTATTTCGATTGATGCCGAAGCGTTTGCCGCCTCAGGGCAAACGCTGCAAGGCAAGGTTTCGCAGGATTTGGACGCGCGATCGCACTCGCCGGACATTGCAGATTTGGCCGCCGAAGTTTCTTACTCGCCGACCGCCGGCAGGGAGACGATTGGGACAGAATCTGCCTCGCGCCTGCACCTTGCGGGCAGCCTGAAACTCTGTTGCCAGCGCTGCCTGCAGCCCTTGATTTCGAGCTGGACGAAACCGCGCAGGTGGTTTTGTTTCGCCGACGAAGAAGCGCTGGATCAGGCCGTGCAGGACGACGATACGCTGGAAGGCATGGTTTGCGGCAGGAGTTGGACGTTTACCCCTGCTGGAAGACCAGATTCTGATGGCGCGCCGTTTTCGCCCAAACACGAAAAACTGCGGCAGCGGCGAAACCTCAGTGCAGTCGGACAAACCCAATCCGTTTGCCGCGCTGGCGGGTCTGAAAACCGGATTAACTTTATTTCTTTTGTCAGGAGTTCAAACATTACCGTTCAACAAAAACAAAAATCCCCTTCCCGCCGCGGTATGCACCGCTCGCACGACGCTGAGCGCGCCGGCTCTGTCTGTTGACAGCGCCACCGGCGAAGTGCACCGCCCGCACCACATTTCCCCAACGGCATGTACCGCGGCCGCAAAGTCGTAAAAAGACAAGCTGTAAGCATTACCTGTATGACTGCGAAAGCCGAGTTACTGTGCGCCCTGCGCTCGGCCGGCTTTTTGCCGTATTCGTGCTGCACTTTCGCCTTTCAGGCTGCCTGAAAAGCGGCAAGCGCCACGCCAAGGCAGCCTGAAAACCGAAAACCGCGGCTTTGCAAGCGCACGATCATGACAAAAAGTTTGGTACACCTACGACGACATCCATAAAAACCGTCAAACAAATCGCCACCAGCATCCAAGAAGCCGGCGAGCGCTACGATGCGATGATCGCCATCGGCGGCGGCGGCTTTATTCCCGCGCGCATGCTGCGCTGCTTTCTCGACATCCCGATTTACGCCGTTACCACCGCCTCATTATCTGAGCGAAAGCAGCGGCGAAACCGCCGAAACGGTACGCAAAATCCAATGGCTCGACCCGTTGCTCCGGAACCCTTGCGCGGCAAAAACGTGCTGGTGGTGGACGGCGTGACGACAGCCGCACCACCCTGGCTTCGCTCGCGCGAGCTGCAAAAGCGAAGACTTCGGGGCCATACCGGCGTGGCGGTACCGCACAACAAACTCAAGCCCAAATGCGACACCCTGCCGGCGGGCATCAGCTATTACAGCGGCATCGAAGTGGAAGACTGGTGGATCAACTACCCGTGGGACGCCAACGATAGTCGACGCCCACAACCGCAAAGCCGAAAACCGCCCGCGAAGAGCAGGCGCAGCAGTAGCGGCAGACGTTTTCAGGCAGCCTGAAAGCAGGTGTTGCGCCGTGAATCCCCACCGGTTTGCCAATGCCCCGCATTTGCGTGCAACTCTTGCCAAGCAGCCTGAAACCGCCGCCCTGCCTTTTTCAGGCCGCCTGCGCCGTCTGCTTACCAGGCATTCAGGCAGCTCAAACTGCCTACTGATGCTCAGGCAGCCTGAAAGCAGGCGCCGAAAACCAAACATCGTAGCGAAGACACACCCCATGATTACCCCGTCCGTCGATGCGATGGGCGGCGACGTCGGCCTTGACGTTACTGCAGCCTGCGGCGGTGCGCTTTCTGGCGCGCCGCCCCGAAGCCCGCCTGATTATGGTCGGCGGCGACGAGAGCCGCCCGCATGCGGCGCTGGCTGCGGCACAGGCGCCGCTGGACAAAATCACCGTCCGCCACGCCACGCAGGTGGTGGAAGTGGACGAAGCGCCGCAGTCGGCGCTGAAAAACAAAAGACTCGTCGAGCGCGTTGCCATCGAGCAGGTGAAAGCCGGCGAAGCGCAGGTCGCGGTATCCGCCGCAACACCGGCGCGCTGATTACCACCGCCCGTTTCGTGCTGCGAAAACCCTGCCCGGTATCGAGCGCCCCGCCATCGCCAAATTCCTGCCCGGCGAAAAAGCTCCACACCCTTACGCTGGCGGCGCTGGATTTGGGCGCCAATATCGACCGCAGCGCCGCGCAAATCGTCCAATCTCGCGGCGATGGGCAGCGAGCTGGTCAAAGCACTCGGCCTGAATGCCAAACCCCGCGCGTCGGCCTGCTCAATATCGGTACCGAAGAAATCAAGGGCACAGAAGCGGTCAAACAAACCTTCGCCCTCGCTGCGCCAAAGCAGCCCGAATTTCGTCGGCAACGTTGAAGCCGACAGCTTCGTCTCAGCGGCGCGGCCGACGTGATTGCCGCCGACGGTTTTGTCGGCAACATCGTGCTCAAAACCACCGAAAGCTCGGTCAAATTTTATGGGCGCTTCCATCCGCGAAGAGTTCAACCGCAGCCTGTTCATCAAACTCGGCGGCCTGGCAGTGCCAAAACCCGCGCTCAACGGCGTGCGCGATCGCTCGGACCCCGCCGCCACAACGGCGCGATTTTTCTCGGCCTGCGCGGCGTGGTGATCGAAAGCCACGGCGGCACCGACGCCACCGGCTCTGCTTTCGCGCTGGAAGAAGCTTATCACGAAGCTGAAGCTACAGCATCGAGAAAATCAGCCAAGGCGTGGCTGACAGCTCCCACTCGCGCTGGCGGCGGCGGTGCAGGCCGAGCAGGCGGCGGGCGAAGTCTCGATTTGCCGCTTTCAGGCAGCCTGAAAGCGAAAACGCGATGAACATACACCGTCCCTGATCCCCGCCGCCGGCAACGGCAGCCGCTTCGGCGGCGAGCGCCCCAAGCAGTATGCGCTGCTGTGCCGGCAAGCCGCTGCTGCAGCATACGCTGATGCCCTACCGCCAATGCCCGCATCGGCCGCATCGCCGGTGCTGTCGCCGCAGGATCGGGATTTCGACGCCCTGATCCGCCGGGCGCGCAGATCGTGGCGCGTACCGCGCTGGCGGTGCCAGCTGCGCCGAAACGGTACTAACGGCCTGAACGCCCCTGCTGGCAGACGGTTTGACGAAAACGAAGTGCTGCTGGCACGATGCCGCCCGCTGCCGTCTCGCCGCAAAGCGCGCTCAACCGCTCTGCTCGATGCCGCTTACCATCCCGACGGGCGCGATTTTGGCGGTGCCGGTGGCGATACGCTCAAACGCGCTGACAATGGCGGCGCAGTTGCCGCCACCGTCTGCCGCGACGGATTGTGGCAGGCGCAGACGCCGCAGCTTTTTCAGGCCGCCCTGCTGCGGCGGAGCTTACCGCGGCCGATTTGTCGCAAGTAATCGACGAAGCTCTGCCGTCGAAATGCGTCGGGACCGGCGCCCGCCGCTGGTCGAAGGTGACAGCCGCAACCTGAAGCTGACCCGCCCCGCCGATGCCGCGCGACCGCCCAGCTGCTGGCGCAAAACGGATAAAGCAGGCAGCCTGAAACGTTCACCCAAAGGAAAACCATGATCTCTTACCATAACCCCGCTGCAGTAAATCCCGCGCCGCCTCGAATGGCTGCAAGGGCGCGACGGCCCCGAAGTGCGCGACTACCAAAACCAACCTTGACGAAGCCGGCCTGCGCGCGCTACCGCCAAGCTCGGTCTGTCTCGCCGCGCGGCATGATGCGGGTGAACGACGAATTGTTCGGGCGAGCTCAAACTCGCCGACACCGTCAACGACGACCAGTTAGTAGCGCCGCACCTGGCCGCCCATCCCAAGCTGCTGGAGCGGCCGACACTGAGTTGGCTGACCGACGCCGCCATCTACCGTCCGCTGGAAAACATCCAGGCGCTGCTCGAGCTGAACATGAAGACCGCCGCCCCACGCTCCGACTGCGCCGCCGCCTCGCGGCGCGGCTCTGGCTGAGCGTGGTGCTGGTGCTGGCGATGCAGGGCTGGTGCTGCTGGCAGGTCTCATCATACGCGCAAACGCCGCAAAACCACGCCCGAACACGCCGATGCCGCCATCGTGCCGGTGCCGCCGCCTGGGCGAAAAACCTCGCCGTGTTCCGCGAGCGCATCAACCACGCGCTCACCCTGTACCAAAACGAACGCGTGGAAAAACTGATTTTCACCGGCGGCACGCCCAAAAGCGGCTACAGCACCGAAGGCGCCGTCGCCCGCCGTTTCGCCCTGCGCCAGCATGCGTGCCGCCACAGGACATTCTGTTTGAAACCACCTCCAAAGACACCCATCAAAACCTGGCCAACGCCCGCTGGCTGATGCGCAAAAACGGTCTGAAAACCGCAATTATCGTCAGCGACCCCTACCACATGGCGCGCGCGATGGCGATGGCCGAAGACCCCGGCATCCGCGCCTACCTCGCCCACGCCCACCAGCCGCTGACAAGTGACAGCGACAGCTGCACCCAATGGAAATTCTTCGCCGAAGAAAGCGCCCACCTGATGGCTCTGCACCGCCTGCTCTATATCGGCCGCCGCATCGGCAAACTGTTCGGCAGTTGACAGGCGCCTCAAACTCAAGTACCGCAGCCCCAAGCAGCCTGAAACACAAAAGCAGCCTGAAAACCGCAAACCGTTTTTCAGGCTGCTTTTGGCTTTTTGCTTTGGCTTTGGCTGTGGCGGCAGTCATTTTCAGACTGCCTTTACTGTTCACTCGTAACACGACACACAGCCCGCTTTGTCCACCACTCCCGCTCCCTGCGGCGCATCTGCCCCTGCGGCGTATGTCCATGCCCACAGGATACGCCACGCTAATCAGCAAGCCCGACAGCAGCAGCAGAAAACCCGCCGATACCCACAGCGGCACGCCAAGCAGGGACAGCACGATAAAGCCGATAAAACTGCTTACCGGCACACCGCCAGCCCGCGGGTAAAGAAAACGTGAAACCATGCGCTGCGCTTCATAACGGTTCCTTGTTTGGCATTGTGATGGGAATGGGGATGATATAGAAGCAGCCTGAAAGTCAAAACCCAAAAGGCAGCCTGAAAAATACGTTTACGGCTTCGATTGATCAGGCGCGCGCTGTCCGCGATAGCTTGGGCTTCATGCAGGATTTCGGGTTTGATAATCCCGCGCAGTTCGGCAAGCCCGATGCGGACGAAGGGTTTGCTGGCATCGTAGCCGCCCAGCTGGTAGGCTTTGGAATTGGAAGATTAGGCTGTCGCGGTTGAAATGCCAGTTGTTGCTGGGGCGGAACGGGCTGTAATGCAGGTGTTCGCGGATTTGTTCGTCTGTCATCGGGTAGCCGCGTCGTAGCTGCCGGTTTTCATGGTGCGTATCCACGCTTGTTTTGCAGACGGCACAGCCGCGCCAACCGCCCTTGATAACAATATCGCGCAGCCAAAGCGGGTTTGTTTCGTGCTGCGGTGGATCACGTGGTAATCCAGCCGCCCGTAGTCGTGCATGGTGTTGCAGGTGTGCAGCCGCTGGCATGGCGAATAACGGCGTAGTGCGTGGTTTCCGCCATACAGCGTGGTGCTGCTGTTGAGATATTGCACGCATTCGTCGTCTTCATCGGCGTTTTTGCGTAGCCATGCACGGAGACTGCGGCAGTCCAGCGCGGGATTTCCCAAACGTTTTTCAGGAAATTGTCTGCCCAGCGGTTGAGCTCAGTTGTTGGTATTCAGGTGTTCCAGCCTCATTTCTTGGCACGTATCTTGATTGAAGCAGCGTGATACTTTGGTGGTAAGACTGGGGGCGCGGGGCGGCAAGGGCTGTGGGGAGAAGCAGGCTGGCGGCGAGCAGGAGGCTGAGGCGGCTGGGCATATGGCTGGGCTTGTTGCAGGACTGGGCAGCCTGAAACCGAATTATTGGTTTCAGGCCGCCTCGGTGTTGTTTGAACACATGGCGGACGCTGCGGCATGCGGTAGCTTCGTCTTCGCCCGTGGCAGGCGGCAAAACGCCTGCGCGGGTAAAGATTGGGCGACAGGCAGCCTGAAAACGGGACTATTGGTTTTCAGGCTGCCTTCACCACAAGTTCCAAGCCCGACTCAAATCTGCTGTGCTGCGGAATTCCCTGCCTGCCCGCTCTGGATAGAAAGCAGCCCGCGGCACATCATACAGATTGCGCCGCAAACTCGCTTTACCGCATTTTGATACTGCCCCATGCCGCCAAAAGCCGGATGATCGGTGCTGATGTCGCTGAAGGGGGCGATGTTGAGCACCGATGTTTCTTCCAGCGAAATGCCTCGTTCTGGGCGTATTTGTCGAGCAGCGCGCTGAGCACTTGGCGGGCATTCTGCGCTGTATGCCTGCAAAAGCCGTCTTGTAAAACGGCGGGCGGCGTTCGCCATGGGTCATGGCGGGGCGGTTGTAGGCAAGGTGCAAAATCAGGTCGAACGTGGGTCCAAATCGGCGGCGTTGCCGTGGGCTTCCTGCAGCACTTCCAGCGGCAGGCCCTCTGTTCTTCCAGCGCGTCGAGCACCGCCTGTTTTGCGTCGGCGCCGTTCCACGCCTGCAAAAAGGTATCGAGCGTGGCGTATTGGTTCAGGATATTGCGCTTACGTAATCGGTCAGGCTTTCGGTAATCAAATCGCCGTTTTCGTCCAAGATTTGCGGGACCCGACCCGCTTAACACGCGGATTTCTACGCCGCGCACGCGGATCACTTTGCCGTCAACGGCGGGACAAAGCCGCCGCTGTTTTCAGGCAGCCCGCTGCCGTCTGAATTATCCGTATCAGACGGCGTATCGGGTTTTCAGGCTGCCCTTCGCCGTTGTCCGTCCTGTTGTCGTCGATGATGACACGGGTTCGCCGTCAAAATCGGGGTCGGCAAACAGGTTGGTCACATCGCGAAAATCCATAATGGTGAAAAACCGCTTGCCGTAAGCGTCGTTGATGCGTGCTGCGCACGATGATTTGCTTGAACTCGGTCATCGATTTGATTTCGTTATCGAGCACAATCAGCTTGCAGGTTTTGCAGTCCACGCCCGTGGTCATCAGCTTGATGGGTAACGATGGCGGGTATTTTTCGTTGGGTCGATAAAATTATCCAGCTGGGCTTTGCTTCGGCGCGCGTCGCCCGTAATACGCATAATGTATCTGTGGTTTGCTGCCACCCGTTCGCTGTTTTCCGATTAGGGCTTATGTGCTGCGCTCGGCGTGGCTCGATGTCCACGCAAAAGACGATGGTTTTGCAAAGCGTCGTTGTCGTTCAGCCATTGGGTTACGCGGCGGGCGACGGCCGTCGCGCTCGTCGATAATCAGATGCTTTTCAAACCCCTCGCGTGCAAAAACCTTGTCTCAATCAAATCGCCGTCGGTATCGGTTTTGCCCTTTGCGGCCGCCAGCCGAGCAAGTCCTTGTCCAGCCCCACGCGGATAACCCATACGGCGCAAGAAAACCGTCTTCGATGCCCTGCTTTTTAAAGAATAGGTGTACACCGGCTCGCCGAAATAGCCGATATTGCTCACTTCCGTGCTTTCTTTTGGGCGGTAGCGGTCAAGCCCAAAATGGGTGGCAGAGCTGAATAATCCAACACCCGCCGCCACAGCGATTCTTCGCGCGCGCTGCCGCGATGGCATCTGTCCACCACAATCAAATCACCTGGTTTAAACTGGCGAAACGGCTCGCATCCTTCTTCGCCCGCCAGCGGCTGATACAGGCTCTATAGATTTCATACGAGCCTGTCGAGCTGCTCGGTTTTCCACTTTGCTGATGACTTTTTCAAAAGGAAAATCGTTTTGAATGGTTTTGATCGATCAAAATATTGTGGTCGGCGATACAGCACGCGTTTTTCAGCCCGCTTTTCATCAGCCAGATGATTTGAAACGCTGTAAGTCTCGCCCGTGCCCGTTGCCATCACCAAAAGCACGCGGTTTTGCCCGCCGCTTATCGCTTTGTATTGTGCAGGTCGATGGCGATGCGCTGGTAATAGCGCGGGGCAATGGGCTTTGTTGCCGTCAAAATGGTAGTCGGACAGCGCGGCCTGCTGGCCGTCTGAGAGCGTTTGTGCCTGAAAACCCGCCCACAGCTCGTCATAGCGCGAAATTCGTTGAAGCCAGCTCGCGGATTTTGCCCGTCAGGCGGTCGTTCCAAAAAGCCCTGCCGTTGGACGTATAGACAAAGGGAATGTCCAAAATTTCGGCGTATTCCAAAGCCTGCTCCATGCCGTCGCCCAAGAGTTTGTCGCCGCGTCTTCCATAATCGCCAGGCGGCAGTACGCGAGCGTGAGGATATAGTCCGCCTTTTTCGCCTGCCGCGACGGGCGGTTTTGACTGCACCGACACTTTGCCGGCGGTGAAACAGATATTCCATATCTGACGTTTCGTTCCAGCCCGCCGCTTCAACTGCGGGGGTGATGCGGCGCAGTTTGACATCTCTTCGGTGGGCTGTGGGATTGGCGCCATGGGCTCTCCTGTTTTGGGGCGTTGGGTTTAGGCGTTTTCCAGCGTCGATTTTCGGCGAGCAGGCGGTTTAGTTTTTCCACAATGGCTTGTTGTTCGGATAGGGGGAAGGGGGATAGTAAATCTTTAATAAATTGAAAATGTTGGTTGTATCCCCTATCAATCATATTGATAGTAATGCTTTTAAAGCAGCTCGCATATTGGGATTAGCTTTATAGGTTTTAGCAGTTTTGTGCCATCTGCACCAACAACAAATCTCAAAATCAATCAGCAATCACTCTCGTGGTCGCCAAAATAATAACGGGTACGTCAGATTTTGTCTCTTTCATTGAATAGCCATCGATCAAATCTTTGATTGGGACACGACGGATAATCCTGTTATTTGTGTTTCCTTATGCAAAATTTGATAAGGTTTTGACGGTATTGAGTAACAGAAATCGCTTAACCTCACCCAAACCCACCTCGAATCTCAAACGGCACTTCGTCCGCCGTAACGGGGGCGGGGGCTTTGGTCAGGCTGCCTTTTGCCCGCAAAGCCTGTTTTTTCGTTTTGACGCAAGAGGTCGCGGGCGCTCTTGCGAGCGTTCATTCAACTTCTAACCGCAGCGGGCAAGCACGGACGCGCAGCGTTTGCGGATAGGCTTTTTGCAGCGATGCGAGCGACCGTCTTTCGGCGTGGCTATGTCGGACAAGCAGGGCGGACAGTTTTTCCACAATGGCTTGTTGATGGATAGAAGGGGGATAGGTAAATCTTTAATAAAATTGAAAATGTCGAGCTGTATCCCCTATCAATCATATTGATAGTTAATGCTTAAAGCAAGCTCTACATATTGGGGATTAGCTTATAGGTTTTAGCAGTTTTGTGCCATCTGCACCAACAACAAATTCAAAATCAATCAGCTTAATCACCTCGTGTGGTCAGCCAAAAATAATAACGGGTACGTCAGAAAAATTTTGTCTCTTTCATTGAATAGCCATCGATCAAATTTTTTGATTGGGACACGACGGGATAATCTCCTGTTATTTGTGTTTCCTTTATGCAAAATCGGATAAGGTTTTGACGGTATTGAGTAACAGAAATCGCTTAACTCACCCAAACCCACTCGGAATGTCAAACGGCACTTCGTCCGCCGTAACGGGGTGGGGGCTTTGGTCAGCTGCCTTTTGCCTGCAAAGCCTGTTTTTCGTTTTGATGCGCAAAAGCAGGTCGCGGGCGTTTTCAGACGACCTTCAGTAAGTTCGTCTTTATCGCGGCCTGTAAGACGGTGCGGGCGCGCAGGAATCGGCGTCTGCGGGTGTTCATTTATCTCGCCTCCGTTTCAGACGGCGCCGCCCATCAGCGTGCGGATCCAGTTGGGCATCGATTTTGGCGTTTAAATTATCGCGCGCGGACTGATAGGCCAAAATGGTTTTCCATCGGGCTTACTACTCGGTTTCGGTTGGGATAACTGCACAACCGAGATTGACGCCGCTCGCCAAAAATCTCGGCTTTTGCTGCGGCGGGCTTTTAAAGCTGCCTTCGCTCGTCTTGATTTCTTCGCGTTTGTGCCACCAGTTTAGGCAGTCTGAAAAGTGTCTCGAGCTGCATAGGCTTGATTTTGAAAAAGGCTTTGCGGGTCGCTTGAATATCGACGCGAAACCAGAGTTTTTCAGGACGGCCGCTGCCCGCTTTGAGTTTGTTAAAAACAAAAATATTGCGGTGATAGGGGAGGCGCAAACACGCTTTTGGGCAGGCGCACGATGGTGTGCAGGCAAAATCGGTGAGCAGGCGGGTTTTGAGTTATGGTTTTCGCGCCGTCGTTGCCGAAGAGGAAGCCCGCCGGAATGATGATGGCGGTGCGTACGCACCCGCTTTGAGGCGATAGAAGGCAAGGGCGATAACAAGTCATAAGTCTCGCTACTGCGCAGTTCGGCGGGGAAGTTCTGCTGGATGATGTTCTGTTCGGTGCCGCTGTAGGGCGGTTCATCAGGATGATGTCGCAACCCTGCGGCGGCACGTCGCGCACGTTTTGTTCCAGGGCGTTGCCGTGACGGATTTGCGGGGCTGTCGATGTCGTGCAAAATCAGGGGTGATGCCCGCGCGCGCGGCAGCGGTTGATGCCGTGGCGGCTTTGCTGAGCGTTTCGGCGGTCTTGCGGGTTTTCACCTGCGGCTCGGAGGCGTCTAGGCGGAAAACGAGAAACAGCCGGTGCCTGCGGCAAAAACTCAGCTACCGGTTTCGCTGAGTTTGGGCGCAATCACTTGAACCATGAAAATCGGTTATGGCACGCGGGTGTAAACTCGCCGGCGTTGCCCGCGCTTTGCAGGCTTTTTGAGGATGGTTTTCATAAACCCGCCAAAGGCGGTGGCGCCTTTTGTGTCGTCGAGTCGATTTCGTCGATGGCGTTGATGAGCTGAAGGAAGGAGTACGCCGTTTTTCATAAAGTTTTTGGCGTCAAGAAATATATCGCGCACGATGCGCTGCTTTAAGGGGTGTGTTTCGCTGACGCGCAGGCTTTTGAGCGCGGAAAGAGTCTCGCGGTCGATAAAATTCAGCAGGGCTTCGCCGGTGAGCGCGTTGCCGTCTTTGCTGTCCGTTGCCCAGTTTTGCCACTGGAAACGCGGCTCGATGATGGATTGGTAGGCGGGACTCGACAATCGCCCAGTTTTCTTCTTTGTTGCCGTAGATTTTTAGGAACAAAGAGCCGGGTGAGCTGCTCATCGCGCTGGGCGTCGCCGTTGATGCCGGGCGTCGGAGCGCATGATGCTCTTGGATGGATTTGGTGAAGGTGGTCAGCGGGCACATGGGGAATGCCTGGGGTGTTGGTTAGCGGGTGTCGGCATAAATGCCCGACCTACGGCGGCGGGGGTTTAACTTTGCTGAAGCCTGCGGCTTTCAGTGCTGCCTTTTATCGTTTACTTCGCATCCCTAAACCTCCGCGTTTCAAATGCACCATCAGCAGCGCGACGGCGGCGGGGGTTACGCCGGAATGCGCGATGCCCGCCCCAGTGTTTCGGGCTGGTGCTGGCTGAGTTTCGCTGCACTTCGGCGGACAAGCCTTTGACTTTGGCGTAATCGATATTTTCAGGCAGGCGCAGGGTTTCGATGTCGCGGCGGTTGTTGATTTCTTCCCGCTGGCGGTCGATGTAGCCCTGGTATTTGACTTGATTTCCACCTGTTCCACCACGTTTTCAGGCAGCGTGGCGGGCGGCCCTGCGTCGGCAGGGTCATCAGGGTGGCGTAGTCGAGATTAATACCACCGCCAAGGCGTGTGCAAACCTTTCTGACGCTTTACCACCT